>ERZ827037.855-NODE-855-length-37215-cov-5.004333_pt1 | contig 37215 bp, 33 predicted proteins | sample MGYA00519924_ERZ827037 | MGnify/ENA primary metagenome ERZ827037 (study PRJEB31778, sample SAMEA3449250) | human gut metagenome | biome: human gut; feature: human-associated habitat; material: faeces | place: United Kingdom | collected 2010/2012 ...
CCACCACCTTTCCATGGCCTCCGGCACCCAGGACGATCACTTGTTCAGGCACCGCGTCTCATCTCCTGTTCCTTGGAATTCCTCCATAGTCGCGCTGGTCCCACTGGAGATGCCCTCCCGCCGCATCACGCTGGAGACCGTCTGCAAAAGGATCTTCAGATCCCCCAGGGCCGTGATCCGGGAGACATAGTCCACATCGTATGTAAACCGCTCTTCCCAGGAGAGGGCATTGCGTCCATGGACCTGGGCCAATCCCGTCAGCCCCGGCCGCACATCATGGCGGTGGCGCTGCTCCTCATTGTAAAGAGGCAGGTATTTGACCAGGAGCGGCCGGGGACCTACGATGGACATATCGCCCCGGAAGATGTTCCACAGCTCCGGCAGCTCGTCCAGGCTGGTGGAACGAAGGAACCGGCCGAAAGCCGTCAGGCGGACCGCGTCCGGAAGCAGCTCCCCGTTTTCATCCCGGGCATCCGTCATGGAGCGGAATTTATACAGCTTAAAGATCCGCTCATTTTTGCCGGGCCGTTCCTGGCAGAAGATCACCGGGCTGCCCAGCTTCACACGCACCAAGCCCGCGACGATCAGCAAGAGCGGAGAGAGGACCGTCAGTGCCGCGCCGGAGAGCAGCACATCCAACAGCCGCTTGAAATACCGGGCATACAGGCCCTGTCTGCCTGGTGTTACGAAATCAGTCATTGCATCGATCCTTTGATTATGGTGATGACCCGTTGCTGCTGCTCCTCCGACATCTTGATGTCACTGGGCAGACACAGCCCCCGGGCAAAGATATCCTCTCCCACGTTGTCTCCAACTGTGATGAAATCACAGCCGGCAAAAACAGGCTGGAGGTGCATGGGCTTCCAGATGGGGCGGGATTCGATGTTCTCTGCCTCCAGTGCCAGACGCACCTTTTCCGGTGTCACAGTGCAGCCGGGATCGATGGTCATGCAGCTGAGCCAGAAATTAGGCCGTGAATCCGGCAGATAGGGATTCATGGACACCGACAGTCCGGCAAAAGCCGCCTCATAAGTCCGGTAGATCTGCTCCTTGCGGGCCCGGTGCTCCTCCAGGTGCAGCAGCTGTCCCCGGCCGATCCCCGCCAGGATATTGCTCATCCGATAGTTATACCCGATCTCCTGGTGCTCATACCAGGGGAACGGCTCTCGGGCCTGTGTGGCCCAAAACCGGGCTTTTGCGATAGCCGCAGCATCTTCTGAGAGGAGCATTCCGCCCCCGGAGGTGGTAATGATCTTATTGCCGTTGAAGGAAAGTGCATTATATTGGCCAAACGTGCCGGTTTGTCGTCCTTTATAAGTGGAACCCAGGCTTTCAGCCGCATCTTCGATCAACACTGCGCCATGGGCGTCGCAGATCGTCCGGATCTCATCCAGCTTTGCCGGAGTGCCATACAGATTGGCACAGATCACACACCGGCAGGTCGGATATTTCTCGAAGCCCCGCTCCAGCGCCCGGGGATCCATGTTCCAGGTCTCCCGCTCGCTCTCGATGAACACCGGTTCCCCGCCCTCGTAACACACCGGATTCACCGTAGCGGAGAAGGTCAGGTCGGAACACAGGACCGGATCCCCACGCTTGACCCCTGCCAGCTTCACGGCCAGATGCAGCGCCGCAGTACCCGCCGTCAAAGCGGCGGCATGTCCAATGCCCAAATACCCAGCCATTTCCTTTTCAAATTCATCCACATTTTTCCCCAAAGGGGCCACCCAGTTGGTATCAAAGGCCTCCTGAATGAACTGCTGTTCCTCCCCGTGCATGGTGGGAGAGGCCAGATAGATCCGCTTTACCATCATCATTCCCCCTCTATCAGGTATGTACTGTGATCACCTGGCCGCAGCGCACCATAGCACCCTCCGGCAAGACCACGCCGCGCTCAATGGTGGCGCCGCTGGCAATGACGCTGCCAGCCCCAATTTTGACCCCTGGTCCAATGGTCGCCCGGGCCTCTACCACCGTCCCATAGCTGATCTGGGCTGACGGCGAGACTTCCGCTGTGGGATGGATCAGCACCGGGATCACGAATCCGGCCCGTATCAGCATTCTCAACCAACGCAGTCGCAAAGCATTGTCCCCCACCGCAGGAATGGCCACCGGATATTCCGTCTGAAAACGGTCACAGTCCTGACAGGCTGCCAATGCCTGGGGATTTTCCGGATCATCATCTAAAAATGCAATCTTGGGAAACAACCGCAGACTTTCCGCCAGTTCCCGGACAGTTCGCCCATGGGCGCCTGCCCCCAGGATCAGCAGATTCATCTCCCGTACCACACTTCGGGCTGCCAGCACAGCCGCCCGCTTTTCAGCGGCCTCCTCATACGTTTTTCCGTAACAGTACCCGTAGACGATGCGGCCCCGTTCATCCCGCGCCTTGGCATACCGGGCCTCAAAACGCCCGTCTGCCCGCTGACGGATATTGCTGCCTGTACGCATAAACGAGCCGCCTCCCTTTCGCAGTCATCGGTGGTCAAAACTTGATTTCGATCGGATTGTATTCTACCATATGAACAAACGTCTTACAAGGTATTTCGCGCATATACCAGGTTTTTTATCATCTTGCTCCAATCATTTCCAATGCATTCATGGTCAAATTGGGTGGCAATAATGAAATTATTTTCAAACAACGTCCCGCCTGCCAAGCAGCAGGCGGGACGTTGTTCTCTTTACCTGACTCATGTGAGTTTTGTCCAAGCATTTATCTTTCTTGAAAGCAGGAAAACGCAGGATAGTATCGAAACGGCACGGGATGTCCTAACGCTGCGGAGCGATTTTTCAAAATCTTCAGTTCCAGTTCCCGCGGATCTTTCCGTTTTTCCTCATCGATATTGAAAGTTCTGCTTCCGGCTCCCCGCGCCTGAAGCCCCATCAAAACATCCGCGGAATAATCAATCCCACCGGATTCCTTAAACGCAGACATGGAGACCTCCAAATTATAATTCTCCCGGTTGAAAGAGGAAATGGCTAAAATCGTAAGTCCATAAGTGCGGGAAAGTTTCTTTAGCGCGCAGACGATTCGATCTAAGTTTTGCTTATCCGTAAAATGGACGTCTACTGGAGCAATAATCTGGAGATAATCTATCAGAACCACTGGTGTAACACCGGTTTCCTGGATATGACGGGAAATCTCAGCAGAGATGTAAGGCAATCCCGTCTCATGATCTCCTTCCCGGAACCAAAGATGATTTCCATAAGCCGCGTATGTTTCTTTGGCCTTCTGCAGATGCGCTTCTTCCTGCGGATTGTAAAAGCGGTAGCGCCGTCCATCTAAAACACCACGGACTGTTTTTGCCAACTTCCGACCTTGTGATGAATCCGCAAGAAAGGTCTCCCGGGAAATCGACCGAGCCATCAGTTCAAATGTGGTCATTTCTAGGGAGAATACCAAAACATCCTGACCCTGTTGGGCTAAGGAGTCCGCCATCTGCATGCAGAAGGCGGTTTTTCCCAGAGAACTGACGGCTCCTAATACATAGAGCCCATCATAGAGGCCGCCGTCCAGTGCCTGATCGAGGGAGGTAAATCCCGTAGATAAGGGGAGGCGCCGTGCTTGCTGTGAAATATACGCATCCAATGCGTCCATTTGTTTCGCTGCACAAAGGGCTTCATAGGGCGGCGGCATGTGGGACAGACACGTCTCAGCTTGGGTTTGCAGGTATTCTGCCGTAACCTTCCGATCCGCTACCAGGCTTTCATTCAGATCCTTACCAATCGGAACTGGCGGACAGCGGTAGAGCCAAGGAAATTCATTGATCAGCGCATTTGCCCAGGTATCTCCTGCAGCATCGCGGTCAGGAATCAAGGCTATGGGGACTGGACAAACCAGATGCCGCAGCAGCTCCGCGATCTTCTCCCGGTTTCCGGCTCCGTTCATACCAACTGCACGGAAACCCAGTTCTTCCGCAGAAAGGGCATCAAAAGTCCCCTCTACCAGGAAAACGGGTAGATCCTTGGATGGTTTTTTAAGTAGTTCCGGTTGAAAAAGAGGCGATGGGAGACCTTTTTCATTGATGTAGCGCTTTTCTTCGATGGAACGTTGAATAATATGTCCTTCTGCACAGGGGAGTACTATACAATTTTTTTGTGGGTCGTAACCAAGGGAAAATCGGGTAATGGTATTTTTGCTGAGACCACGCTGGGTGAAGTAATCTGTTTTATCAGCATCAGCGGCGCATCTGCTGATGTATGTATTGGTTGATGTCGTATTCATTTGTATTTTTATCTGATTTGTACGCAAATTAGGTAGAGTATTAGAAACAGAGTTCCCTCTCCCCCATTTTTCCCGGGCTACTATGAGGGCTTCCCCTGGCGAAGAAAGGTTGTTATCCAGCATCAGAAGATCAAAGAGATCATAATCTGCCTGACATGCAAAGCAGTGTACTTTTTGTCGTTTTGGATCGTATCCCATGGAGGGGTTACGATCCAGATGCTGAGGGTTTAGGCAGTGGAACCGCTTGGAGGGGTTGATTCCTCGTTCATAGAGGTAATCGAGGATATGACCTCGAAGATCGTTAAAGTTTTCAGTCATGTTCTCCCCTCCTCTTTTTTCAAAATTAGTATATCATGTGCCTCCCGGCGGACAAGTGAACACCGGGAACGTAAAATATCTTAATATATCTATAAGGGGTAATTCTTAAAATTTTTACTAAAAAATTTCGTTTGTAAAATTTTCGTATAACCATCAAATATTGGTGTTTTTAGAAGGGAAAAGTTTTAAAAATGGAAAATAACAGGATGGATTTCAGCGGGGATCTACACGAGGTGATGTCGGCTTTGCACGGTTTGACATCGTGCTTCGCACGGGGATAAATCGCCTTAACACGGATTGAAGTCGGAATTGGACAAATTGATTTGTAGAAAACGACTTGCGTTTTCCCCAGTTGTTCGTAAGGCTTTTATCACATGGACAATAGAAAGGACATTGTTTTCTAGAAACGGACACTTTCCAGTTTTGTGGAAAGATGACAATCGGCTGGTAGCAGTTTGTGCTCGCAGGAGAATGGAATGTGGTAATGAGTCAGACATTGTTTCGTGCAGATGGTTAGGCTTAGGCAGGGTCTGACGCCTTTTTGTGGCGCCGAATTTTATGCTCCAACTGTTTCGTCGCTTTGGTTTTTTCCAGCTTTTGGATGTAGTCTGTCATGGTATCATCGATTCCTATGGTCATTTGTCCTGCCATAAAAGTGTTGATGTTGTCGTATTCAAAAGACATTTGCAGGGAACCGCCGGAAATATTTTCAATCTCTTCCACTGCTTTGTTAAACGGACGCATAATGGCTTCGTCGTAATTGCGGTTTTTGACTTCTTCTTTAATGGGGAGTCCAATGTACTTGATGATGTCTTCAATTCGGACAGTAAAAGTGTGATCTCCGCTTAGAGGTGCTTTTCGGGCTCGATAGAAGAGATAGAAGGCCATTCGGTACGCATTTTCACTCAGGTGTCCCATCCAGTCCGGGATCAGCTGGTAGTACTGTGTAAGGAAGTGGCGGACATTTTCTGCAAAGGCGATACGTACTTCTCCTGTGTACTTCTTGATGGCTGCTTCTGTGGCTAAATGGGTAGTGTAGAAGGACTCGAAATATTTTTTGAAAGATTCTGCAGTAAGCTTTACTCCAGTAATGGATTGTACATCTTTTTTTAGCTGCCGATATGCTGCATCTCGGCTTTTGAGACCTGCCCAATCCATGTACTCTGTGATGTTGAAAGTGACGGCGTTGTCTCGCCAATTTTGGGTGTTGCCCTTCATCAGGGTATATACCAGCAATCGGTGAGCCGTCCAGGAGAGGTTGCGGGTGTATTCCTGTACAGCCTCAAAGATGAGTGTCATCTCATAGTCTTTGTTGCGATAGCGGATATTCTGGTTGCCATAGGCGTCCGGTTCTGAGTAAGTGACAGTGATGCCGTTGGAGGCCGGGTGGAACTCCCGCCCCCGCTTCATGTTGGCCCAGACGCCGCAGATAAAGTAAGTAGCCGGGGAGTTGCCCAGCAGATCGTACTCCGTCTCGATGTGGGCTGCAAGAGTGGTTTCGTACAAATCCAGCAGTGTGGTGGCCAGGGCCACTGTGTCCGGTGCAGCGTCCTGGACAGTCTGAGCAATCTTCTCCGGCGTGCTCAGATCATGGGATTTCAGATATAGATCCAGAAGCGGGTAGATTCGCTGAAAGTCGTATTGTGTGAGCTGGGACTCAAAGGTTTTTTTCTTTCCTGCCATGGGTGCCAGCTTGGCATAGGTTTGCAGCATTTCCTGAAACTCGTCGGTTTCCAGAAAACGAAGCGGAGCATTATGAAGATCACCGATAGGCTCTGACTGCTTGGGCATGAAAACACCCTCCTTTCCTGGTGTGGGCGGGAATTACGGTTTGCTGCATTATAGCACAAGAATGGGGGTAAATTCAAGGAAAAGGGCAGGTTTTGCTGAGAATTGGTCCACTATGAAGATTTATAAAACTCACGTGAGTTTTGTCCAAGTCAGACAAATTATTTAGATAGCAAAAATGTAGAAGAGAAACGGACAAAACTCATATGAGTCTTGTCCGTTTCTCTTCTACATTTACATTGGAATAAAAATTTTTTAAAACCAAGTAGGAATAGGTTCTTTTGATGGTTTTAAGAAGCTGCTACGCACTATTTATAGAGCCATATAATGGGCGGAAAATCGACTTAAAAAATGGTGATATGATTGAGACCTAGAGTTTAAGTAGTGTTTGCGAGGGGCTGATCCGACAGACCGCAAGTTGTATTCGCTAAATTTCCTTGGGTTCAACAATGCATTGGGAATCGTTTTTAACTTGCGTAGGCATCTTAAAATAAGGCCACAAAAAATGGCTGGCTTAAATGAAATTTCTAACCCCTTAGCAAGTGGAATCTGAGATCTTCTGAATAAAGAAAAAAGTCCATGTTTTTTCTCCGATGGTGACTTTGAGAACTTAAGTTATAGATAGTGGAGCGTTTATCGGGGATGCCTTATATCAGGGAAAAAAGCCTTTTTCTCTGATGCAGATCAGATAGTGATGATCATTGTGTAAATAACGTTCAGACCGATACTACGGGAAAAGCAAATTTTTAGAGGATCGACAGTCTCTGGTACAGGAGAAAGTATCATTTTAGGGAATCCGAGCGCCTCTTTTAATTTGTACAAGGACGATGAAAAGAATTTTTTAGGTAAAACTGATATTTTGAAAGCAAATGAGGTAATTTTGAAGAATTACCTTGCATTTATGCTTTTTCTTGAATAATCCTAGACTGCGGTCTGCGCTAGGCTTAAGAAAGATAGTTTATTCTCAAGAAAAAAGTCGGTGTGATGGGTCCTGTTGCAAATGATAGACGTAAACAACATACCTTGCTAGGATTAGATGAGTGCCGACGTTATCATATAGGAAAACAAGCTGCTCACATTATGAAAAGGTGTAGAGGTACTAATACGAAGTACTGCTTGTAAGTATTATAGTATAACCAAGGGGAAGGTTGGAAAAGAAAGCTGTGGTTTCAAATCCGGCCACAATTGGATGGTAAGGCAAATGGAGTGTTCGTACCAAGAGAAATAAGGGAGCAAAAGGTAGACGTTACATAAAAAAATAAATAACCTGCTTGGCTAAATTGAGGAATGAGCTCTGCATAAATTGATACTACTCAATTGGTTTATATCAGAAGTTCGGTCAAAGAAAGCAGCTCAAAAGAAAGCGGAGAAGGAAAGTGGACAGGACTCATGTGAGACTAAAGAGCCCGTAAATAAGTTCCAATGGGACGAAGAGCAAAGTTAGAATCAGAATACTCAGGAATTGTTTAAAAAGTCTTCTGTAAAAATGAAAAAATCTGAAGTTGGCTATCAAGATTTGGGGATGATCCAGAAAAAATACGTTTTAACAGCCTTTTATTCTTATAATTTAAATGCAAGAGAGAAATTGGAGAGTCTTCCCATGTAAAGTAGAACTTGTTTCAAATTTTTTGTGAAACAGAATAGCTACCTAGATAAGTTTGTGGCCAATAAGTCTGACATTAGTTTACCCAAGTAGTTCTAATTGTATACGTATCAAAGGAATCAGGAATATAAGAAAACAGATTGTAGAAGAGAGTTCGTACTCTGAAAGCACTGCTATCAGTCCGTATGGGATGCCTAACTTTATGAAGCAGATGGACATGGATGCGAGCTAATATGAACGTTGCTGTAATTTTTTAGTTTGCAGTGTCACAAAGAATTTAATTTGTAAAAGTTTTATGTAAAAAGAGCTTATATTAAGCCAATTTATGAGACGTATAGATGAAACTGTTACCAAAAAGTGGGCGCAATGGGAGATCCCTTGCTAAATAAAATCAGATAGTTTATGGAATCTTTTTTCATGGAGAAAAGACAAATGTTCGCAAACGAAAAGTCAGCGACGTGGTAAGAGAGCAGACAAAGCATTCTAATAGAATTGTTCATGTATGTCCGAAAATGGGGATAAAGGTGTAAAAGCAGAGACTTGAGCCGCAAAGATCCCTTTGTATTAGGAGTTCTAACGTTAAATGAAATGATGAACCAATATAGAGACTTTTGCAAGCTCTTTGTCAAAATCAATATTTATTTCCGAAGGGACAGATTAAATACCAGGCTTCTACATGAAAGAGAAAAAATGAAGGACTTATTGTCACAAAAAAGAGCAGGTAAAAGCAAGAGAAAAATGATAAGACCCTTTACTCTCCTTAAATTGCAGCAGACAAAATAAAAGTGGATGGAGGCATAGGGATGAGAAATACTACACAGCAAATAGATTTGAAGATAGTTGGTAGCAGATAATTAGAAAAACGGATCTGTACGTAAGAGAATAAAAACTGGAAATCCGACATGAAGCCGTGCAGATAGATAAAACGGTAATTAGGGAAAAATCCGACTTAGTTCCGTGCAGAAAACATTACAAAAAACCAAAATACTTTTATTAAAATATAAATTACGGACAAAACTCATGTGAGTTTTTAAAAATGTTAGGACAAAGAAATATACATAGAAGCCCAAAAATTTGCTTCGATAAAAGTAGAAAATCTAGGAACTTTGCGTCTGATTACCCCAAAATGCAGGACAAGTTTAAAAAATAAAAAACTAAAACTTGCACGAAAGTACATCGGAATATTAAGAAACTATACACGAAATAAAGACGGAAATCAAATCGTCAAATAGCAATGGATTGCACGAAACTACATTGTAATCTAAAAAATTATGCACGAAGCAGAGTCGGAAAAGGAAGAGTATGTGAAAATTGTTTGCACGAAAGTACATCGGATTTTTCAAAAGTTTTGCACGAAATTAAGTCGGATTTAGCAGTAAAAACAGTGACATCAATCACAAAAAATCTTCTGAATTAGCGGGGACAGAGATGCAAAAAAAATTGAAACAGAAACGAAAGACAATCTTTGCTTCAGAATGGGTGCACAGGAGAGTTGCTTCACAATTATTGATGTCAATCAAAAACCGTAGTTTGGTATTGACTGGGGAACGGGACTATTTGAAAAAGAGAATAAATCTCTGTAAGGAAGAGCAGATTTTTCCTCACTGCAGAGAGCTGTAGTTTCCTGACAGGTTTCTTGCATTTATGAAAAGAACCACGGCATTAGCCGTGGCTCTTTTGCTGTGTCAATCAATTAGGTAGTTACGGATTGGGTGATTCCTTTTGTTCTGGATATAGGAAGGAAATGACCTGCGAGCGGAAAACGGCGCCTTCCAGACTGAAACTGTTGATACAGGTACCATTGGTGATCCCGTTGATTACAGCACAGATTACGACATTGGCATAGTAGGTGTCCGCTGCCATATCGACAAAGCTGCGGGCGGAATCCAAATACCATCCCATAAAGGTATAGACGTCCTGGGTGGAACCATCTGGTTTTGAGATATAGGAATTCTGTGCGACCACTGCGCTGGCAACTGCAGAACCGCCTTGGCTATAAAAGGTTTCCATATAATACGGGATAATTGTACCAGTGGAAAAGTTCAGCGCTCCGTCGGTTCAGGGAATGGTGCTGTCGCCGGTCGGTACAGTGACACTCGTGTTGTGCGCGCTTTCCGTGACAGTGGCGGATCCCCCAAAGGGAAGGGGCACGTCACCCTTTGGGCTGACAAAAGCGTCTCCATTGTTTACAGTAATCTCCGGGCCGTCATATCCTAGGCGGTTGCTGTGACGTTGCCACTGTTGATCACGATCTTTTAGCCGCTTTTATCCGCGTCGCCGTCGATGATAGTCACGGAAGTACAGACAAAACGGAAGCGGATTGTCTGTAGAAGTGCGTCCAATAATGTTGTTATAGGTTTCGCCAAGAATAATCACTGTGCCGCCCTGAATGGCAGCCGTACACTCTCTGTCCATAATGTGTCTGGTGAAGGATCTGTCTTCTTCGCTGTCTAGGGAGAGATTGCATCATTTTGAAGCAAAGCGCCCCCACCCATCAAGTGGATTTGATTTGCGCCAGCTAATATGACGTGGACATCGCCGCCACTGCCGACAGTAATCGCATTTCCGCTCATGGGATCAATCCGCAGATTCTCAAAGTGAATATTTACTTCGCTGCCCGCAATTACGATCTCTCCGCAGGAATCACCGGAAATGGACAAGGGTATATTGGTAAGAATCGTTACCACCTGTTTCTCAGTGGTGTAGTTTACGCCATCTGTACCGCCGGTAACGGCTAGAAGATCAAGTGCCAGGGCGCTGTGGACCAGATGAATCAGCAGTACAAGGTCTAGCATAGTTTTCTCATAGTGGTATCACCCCTTGGGATAGCTCAGCCTTTGTATGGAGAAGGGAATACCCTGTTTGAATAGCTTGTCGGGGACTGGCGGAATTCAGCTTCGGGGCCCACAGTGGATCTCTCGCATAATGGGGAAGCAGTCACAGATTTGCAATATGTCCCCAAACCAAAACCTCTAGAGAATAATCCTACCAGTACAAGACAAGAGAATGTGTTTTCCCACTGTTTGCAAGGATGATTATCAAAAGATACGTAGCGCAGGCAGATCATTTCTAGCTATTTGCTGTACGTTCCTTGTACATCCCGGATAGCCTGTCTTGCCAGCAATCCGAATTAAACTGCCGTGAATTAAGCATACCGGTACAACTGGTCCCGCTGAAGGGTTTCCATCCTGTGAAAGGAGACTTCTTTGGGCGTTTCCAGCAATCTTTTTCACTGCTTATAAGCGGGAATCAGATTCGCATTCTCTCTAGAAAAATCATTTTGGAAAGACAAAATCCAGTCGGCTCTGCAAAAGCAGAGCCGGCTGGATTTGCTTGAGATTACGATGTCCGGGCCGCTGGGGAAGGATCGGGCCGTTTATTAGGCCTGATGCTCATTATCGCGGCGCTTTTTGCCGGTAATGGCCAGCCAGACCAGAGCCAAGCCGGAAACGCCGGCAGCCAGGATCCAAGCGGTGGAATTGTCGCCGGTCTTGGGAGCTTCAGCCATCGGGGTCTCCTCATCGGGGAGATCGGTGGTGGGCTGCTCCGTGGTGGGCGTCTGCTCATCCGGGAGGTCCGTGGTGGGAGTTTCCTCATCGGGGAGATCCGTGGTGGGGGTGTCCTCGTCAGGGATCACGACAGGATCGTCGTCATCGTCATCGTCATCATCATCATCCTTGCTGTCATAGGTGTAGTCATTGGTGAGCTCCACTTCGAGGGTGTTCACATCCACCTCAGGCAGAACGAAGGAGAAGTTGGTGACCATCAGATCCTGCCAGGCCTGTTCCGTATTGGAGACCTGCTGGAGCCATCTTGCGGTCAGCTCCGTGGACCATCTGGAGCCATTGGAGAAGCCGCTTTCGGTGAAGGTGTAGCTGTGGCCCTTGGGCAGCGCCGTCTGCCAGGTGGCAGTGCGGCCGTCCACGGTGGCGTCCGCCAGGGTGAGGACAGTGATCTGAGCCTGGTTGGCATCGTTGTCGGTGATGGTCACCTGGAAGGAACCAGGCAGCGCATCGATGTCATAGTGCTTGGTCACGGTCACAGTCTGGGTCTCCACGGCATAGACGCGGGTGATGGTCCGTCCGCCGGGCTGCAGAGTGCCGGTGTAAGCGACGGTCTGATCCTCCTTGTCGGCATCGAACGTTCCGTCGTAGTCCTTGGAGAAGGTATAGGTGAGACCGTTGATCTGGAAGGAGGTCTCCTTCTCCGCAGCAGAGAAGTCATAGGAGGACTCATAATCACCGGTGCTGGTGTAGGGGTTGGCCTCCGTATGGGCCAGGGCCCACAGATCGTTGCCGTTTTCATCCACAAACTGGACGCGGACCGTGCTCTGACCGTCGGCGGTGAAGGTCCAGGTGCCGGTGTAGGTGACGCCCTGGGCGGTCATGGGAGCACTCAGCAGGTTCCAGGTGAGAGTCCAAGAGCCGTTTGCCGTCTGAACGGTGGTGCCGTTGGGGGCGCCCAGGTTGGTGGTGGTGACACCGGAACGATAGGCAGCAGTGTCAGAGGGCAGGGGATAGGCCTCGGTGATGGCCGCAGGCAGGCCCGCGGGCTGATACTGATAGGTGACGCCGGCCGTCCAGTAGAAGTAAACCTTCAGGTGGGTAGAGCCGTCGCCGGCCACCGTGGCGGTGAGAACGTTGGAAGCGGTCTCATCGAAGTGATAGGTCTGGGTGGCGGTGTTCTTGGTGGCGTCCGGAGTCTTGTCAGCATCCGTCACAGAAACGCTGGCGCCTGTGTCGGCAGTGCGGGTGACGGAAGTGGTGGGGGTGGTGGGGTAGGTGCCGTCATCGTTCTGGTAGTAGAAGTCCACGGCGTAGGTCACTTCGTTGGCGGTATAGTTTGCCGTGTAAGTGATGGAAGTGGTCTTGGCATCATTCATCGCCTGGTAGGCAGCGGCGAGGGTGGTATATGCGGTTTCGCCGTTGTAGAAGGAGCCGTTGGAAGACCAGCCCGCATCGGTTTTCAGGCCGGGGGCGGGGATGGACATGTCAGCCGCGTACGTCAGGTAGTCGTTCTGGGTGAAGGTGTAGCGGATGGTGCTGCCGGTGCCGTCTTTTACGGCAGAGATCCACTTGTAAAAAGCGTCCCGCTCCTCCGGCGTCACCTGACCCCAGTGGTATTCCGTGGTTTTGCCGGGCTCCATGAAGGTGCCTTCCTGATTCTGGACCTGGCCATGGCTGCCGGCGGCAAAGATAATGGTGTAGGTCTTGCCGGTGTAGGCGTTGGTGATGGAAGCGGTCTTGGAAGCGCCGTCGGCGGCAACCGTCACTTCACTGCTGATGGTATCCTCGCCGTCCAGGTTCCAGGTGTAGCCCAGGCTGCTCAGATCGCCGCCGTCCTCCACCACCCGGTAGGTGCCGGCGGGGAGCAGGGTCTCGCAGGTGTAGGTATACGTGCCGTTTTTGGATTCAAAACCGGTGAACTCTGTGATGGAGATGTCGGTGAGACCATCCACGTCCACCCACTGCTCGGAGCGGCTGATCACGGTGCCGGTGAAGGAATCCGCGGATTCGGTGACCACCAGCTTCTGCACAGTGAAGGTGAGCTCGCGCAGCTCTGCCCAAGCGGCGGTATCCGTGGCGGGCACGCCGGAGATGGTCTTGGAGATGGTCAGATAGCCGCCGGTGAAGCTGGCGCGGTAGTAATTGACGGTGTAGGTCAGCTGCTCTGCGCCGGTGCCGCCCACAGTGCCGGACTGAGACACCTGGCCGTCCGTCAGGTCAGGGTCGTAGACATCATAGCGGGCATAGACAAGGGATTCACCCTCGTCCAGATAGGTGCGATCAGTCTTGCTCAGCACGGTCTCCAGGCTGGGAGCGGAAGGACCGTAGTTGTTGTTGTCGGAGACCGTTACGGTTTTCACGGGAGTGGGATTCACCACGCCGTTGACCACCTCAAAGAGCTGGTAGCGGATGGCGAACTGATAGGGGGCCTGCTCCAGATAGACACGAATGGTGTAGGTGGTACCGTTCTTGGTCACTTCACCCTCGGCGTACTGGGCTGCCTTGGCGTAGCTGCCTGCGTACTCCGTCACCGGGCAGGCGGGGATGTCGGAATTCTCAATGCTGTTCCACAGGGCCTGCTCCGTAGGATACTCGGACACAGGGCCAACAGAAGTGGTAACGGCGGTCTGCTGATCGGGCGTCAGAGTGACCAGCGTGTAGTTGTCCTGGCCCAGAGCCTTGTAATAATACTGGAAGGTGTAGGTGTAATCGAGCTCAGGAGCTGCGACTTCCCGCTTGTACTTGAGCGTAATGGTAGCGCCGTCTTGGCTGTATGCGATCTCAATGGCGGAAGAACTGCTCTCAAAGAAGGAGTAGGTGTTTCCGCCGTAGGAAGGCTTCTTCAGGCTTTCCACGGAGACGGTTTTCTCCGTCTCATTGGTATAGACGGTCTCGGAGCTGCCCACCTTGGTGAGGCCCTTTTCCGTGTCGCCGTCCATCCAGTAGGTGTAGTACTCGTGGGTGACGGTGAGCTTATACTTGGGCTGGATGGGCTTGCCGGTGGTGGTGTTGTACAAAACGCCGTCCACGTGGTGGTGGCAGACGCTGCTGTCCTGCTCCTTGGCCACGTACCAGAGCACGCCTACCTCGCCGCTGCTGAGCTGCTCAGAGGTCACGGCGAAGTTGTCCAGGACCATCTGCTGGAAGCGCTGGTCCTCCGCACTGGTGCCGGTGAGGCTGGGGGCGGAGACGATCACGTCGGAGACACGTTCAAACTTTGCCAGAACATCCTCCAGCTCATTCTCCGTCAGATCCGTGACAACAGAGTCCTCACCGCCCTCCACGAAAGCAGTACCGGTAATGGTGCCCCAGAAGTGGCCGGTGCCGTCGTCCTGATGCTCAGGCAGATAATCCTTGGAGGCGTAAGAGGTCGTGCCGTCCTCATACTGGATCTCCCGATCGATCCGCAGGAAGAATGCGGCGTCATAGGTCTGCTGCCGCACGGTCCAGCTGCCGGAGAACACCACATTGCCCTTCACAGTGCCGGTGATGCCGTCGTCGGAGACCCAGGCCTCATCGTTGCTGGCGGTCCAGCCGGAGAAGACGTAGATGGTGTTGCCGACGGTAACGGTAGAACCTTCAGAATAGGTGGAATCCACCGTATAGGAATCTCCGTAGGTCACGGTATCATCAGCAGGGAGGGTCACGCCGGAAGAAGGCGCATTGTCCCATTCATAGGAGATGCTCAGCTCCGTCTTGTCGGTCACGAAGCAGAAGGTCCGGGTCTTGTATTCCGGGGCAAACTGGGAGTAGTGGAACTCCATGGTGCAGCCATTGTTCTTGGCCGCCTGGATCGCACTGGAGAAGTTATAAGAACGGTTATTGAGAGTCAGGCTGGAGGGGGCATTCTGGATGGTCTGGATCTCCTTGGCCTGGTTGTCGCTGGCGTCGGTGAAATCCGTCACCGGGTTGGAGCCGTCGGTGGCGCCCACAAAGAACATCACAGGCTGGCTTCCGTCCACCTGGATGGAAGTGCTGGGCGTCATCTCCTGAAGGTCCTGGCCGCCCACGGAGTAGTAGATCTTCACGCTCCGGGAACCGGTGTCCCGGAAGATATAGTCACCGGACTGGCTGTTGTCCCGGCTCAGGTAGATGGTGGTCTTTTCGCAGGCATTTACGGAACCGGTTCCCTGCTCATAGCCGTCAGCAGTAACGGTCACGGTATAATCCGTCCATTTGCCAGGCAGGTTGAAATGGGCCTCGCCTCTGCGGTTGGTAGTTGCGGTGTAGGTTTCACCGGTAAACCAGTGGTTCACAGTGACCTGGGCATCCTCAATGACGGAATGGGGGAAGCTGGCGTCCCGAACGGTCACGGTGGTGTTATAGTGATTGCCGTTGGAGACAGGAGCCGCGGAAGGATCGCTCTCGCCGTCATTTTCAGAGGCTTTGAGCTTGATGGTTTCGCTGACTTCCGTCTCGGTCGCATCCAGGCGGAAGGTGGGCTCGCCGTCTCCGCCGTCCGCATGAGCCATATAGGAGCGCTCCTGCAGGATGGTGAAAACAGCCTGGCCGTCTTCATCGGTGGTCTGCTGATCCACCGGCTCCTCGCTCCAGGGGGCGTCCCCGGAGTCCCGGTCGTACAAAGAGACGGTGATGCCCTCCAGGGGCTCGCCGGCCTCATCCACCACGGTGATGGTGGCGGTGCCGCTGCCGTCGGTCTCGCCCTCATAGGCCAGTACGCCGCCGGGCAGCAGGCCCAGCACCAGCACCAGCGCCATCAGAGCGGACAGCGCGCGTCTTTTCAAAGTTGCCATTTTCGTTCTCCTTTCCAAATTGGAAGATCGAAATCCATGGCGGCCGGGCTGGCATGGCGGAGTGTCCCGCGTTAGCCCCCTTGCTTTGCGTCCCGCCGTTTCCGGCGGTTTGCCCTTGCAGTGATTTCTACCGGACGGATTTTGCCGTCCTGTCTTGTTCTCCTCCGCCTCGCCGGTATGACGAGCCGGGCCGCGTTCCCCGCAGGGATTATCCGGAAGTTTCCAATGCGCTGTTCATCAGCAGGACCAGTTCCAGCACACTGCGGAAGCTTTCTTCCCGTCCGGTTTCCAGCCAGGATACCGATCCTTGCCAGCTGGTGTTCTGGCGGAAGAGCACCGACACCGTAAAGGTGGCCAGCCTCCCTGTTGCCGTCTGATCTCCAGCGGGCACGGCTGCCCGCTGTGAAGATGTCCGAAAGGACCGCACGGCGGTAAAGGACTGGGGGAAGTGCGTTTCGTTGAGCAGATCCTCCATGGCCAGGAGGAATTCCACCAAGCTCTCAAAGCGCAGCCCCTCCGCCGGAAGTGCCGGATTGTACAGCCGTCCGCTCAGGACCCGGTGGTGATAAGTATCCACGCACACGGTGGTGGCGCGATACGCGTTACCCCACATCTTATCTATGGCGAATCCTCCTCTCTCCGGTGTTTACGAATGAGAGTATAGCATATGGCGGTTACAAAACTGGTTACATTTTCAAGATCTGCTTTCAAAAGTCACTTAAAATATATATAAAAAAGAACATGCTTTTTTGGGGAATCTATACAATTTGCATAGGGTGAAATGAAATACAGAGCGGAGGATGGGCGTAAAATTGGTTACATCCGGCCTGAAACACAAGGGTACAGCCGCAGGAAGTGAGACTTGACAAAGTGCAGATATTTAAGTATATTAGAAATTACTTAATTATTATTTGAGAGGTGCTGCTATGCTGTCTAAAAAGTTTGCGCAGGTAGATCGCAATTTCTGCGTTGCCTGCGGCAGCTGCGTCAAAGTATGTCCCAGGGAGGCCATCTTTGTCTGGCGGGGGGTCACTGCGGCAGTGGAAGCGCTGCGCTGTGTGGGCTGCGGAAAATGTGCCCGGGAGTGCCCCGCCGGGGCCATCACGTTAGAAGAGAGGGGGGACGCACAATGAACCGCAGCAAGCACTGGTATGAGTATCTGTGGATCGTGACCCCTGTTTATTTGCTGCTGGGCTTTTTCAATATCCTCTTTGCCTGGCTGGGCATGATCTTTTTCTGCGTGCCGCTGATCATCGCGATTGCAACGGGAAACAAGACCTACTGCAACCGCTACTGTGACCGGGGACAGTTTCTCACACTGTTGGGCGGCCGGCTGCGTCTGTCCCGTAACCGGCCCACGCCCAACTGGATGCGGAGCCGGTGGTTCCGATATGGGTTTCTGGTGTTCTTTCTGGTCATGTTTTTGCAGATGCTGTGGGTGACCTACCTGGTGGGGGCGGGTGCCCAGAGCCTGGGCCAGTCCGTCAAGCTGTTCTGGACCTTCCGGGTACCCTGGCATTGGGCCTATCACGGCACGCTGCTGGCACCGTGGGTGGCGCAGTTTGCCTTTGGCTTTTACAGCATGATGCTCACCTCCAACCTGATCGGCTGGATCGTGATGGCGCTTTACAAGCCCCGGACCTGGTGTGTGTTCTGCCCCATGGGGACCATGACGCAGCTGATCTGCAAGGCGAAAGCCGGCGGAGCGCAGCTGCCCTGCGCCGCCTGTGGGGAAAAGGAGGCGCAAACGTGAGAGAACGGGCAAAAGCCGTGGCCCAGCTCATGGGGCTGCTGGCCAATGAGAACCGTCTGCTGATCCTCTGCGCACTGCTGGAGCGTCCCATGACGGTGGGGGAGCTGGCACGGGAGGTGCCCCACATCACGCCGTCCGCCCTCTCCCAGCACCTGCAAAAGCTCAAAAGCGCCGGACTGGTCGACGGGGAGAAGCAGGGGCAATATGTGCAGTACTCGATCCAGGATCAGCGGCTGTATGCCGTCATGGCGGCACTGAAGGAGCAATACTGCTGAACAGGCGTGTACGCAAAGAAAACCCCCGTCCGAGGAGCCTCGGACGGGGGTTTATGATTTAGAGGGATCTGTCGGGAAGGGAGGGTTCCGGTCGGAACTCATTCCAGAATGCGGAATTTCTGGAGTCCCTTTTGACTGTTTTTCACCTCATACAAAACCGCATCCGCCAGCTGGTACAATTCCATGAAGGTACGGCTCTTGGAACCGGAGACACCGCCTACGGACAGGGTGGAACGTGCAGCGGGGTAGTGTGTCTGCACCATCTCCCGATAGTCCTCCATCAAGATCCCGATTTTGCGCTGAATGACCGGGACATTTGCGCAGTCGGCGATAAAAACTGCAAATTCATCCCCGCCTAGACGGCAAACGGCGTCTGTTTTGCGGAAGGACTCCGTCAGATGCCTGGCCACAAAGCAGAGGACCTCGTCGCCCTGCTTATGGCCGTACAGGTCGTTTATCTGCTTGAAGTTGTCCAGATCCAGCATGAAAAACAGATAGCTGCGGGGATTTGCCATCGCTTCGGCGATGCGGGATTGAACACCCTTTCGGTTGAGAATTCCCGTCAGGGGATCGCTGAGTGCTGCATACTCCAGCCGGGCCTTTGTATGGACCTGCTTGGAAACATCGATCAGCACGCTGATAATGGCGTCTCTGCCGTCGGCGGCAACGGTCCTGCGGCCGATGTCATGGACCCAGAAATAGCTGCCGTCCTTTTTCTTCATCCGGTATTCGATCTCGTACTGGTCCCCCTGGGCCAGGATTTCCGCCATTTCGGCGTTTACATATGCCTGGTCATCCGGATGGATGCTGTTGATGACCAGCCCCTGAATATCATCCTCAAAGTCTTCGTAGCTTTCATATTCCGCCATGTTCAGCAGGCGCTCGTTGGCAACATAGAGGGGGAATCCCTCCTCCATGTAGCCGCCCACGATGCCGCCGGGCATGATCTGCTCAATCAGCTCCATAAGTTCGTGGCGTGTCTCGCGGCTGAGGGCTTTCAAACCCTGGGAGATGAATTTCAACGGGAAAAACTCCCCGTTTTCCTGATACTTGCTGGCCTCAGAGCCATGTATCGTGTCAATGAGAAAGCGCATTCCATCCCAGTGCAGACCTGCTGTCACCCGGGTGTGGTAAAGGGCCTGGGTGCCGTCTGGGAGCGTGAGGCTCATTTCCATATGGCAGAAGCAATCCCAACAGCCCGGGACACGTTCTTTCTGGACATAGTCGCTCATGGTGTAGAAAATCGGGCCGGGCAGCTGGGTGAGTTCCGTGCCGAGCAGGTCGGCAAAAGCCTCTTTCCCAACGGCGACTTCGCCCTCACCTGTGCCAACGCTGTATACCTGATCGGAGAGAAGTTTCAGAGTGCGCGGAGCATCCCGCTCTACCAGATACCGCTGGAAAAAGACGTCCAGAAAGGCACGGACCTGCTGATCGGGCGGAAGTGAGGAATGGGATTTGTCATTTATGAGCGGCATGCGGACGCCTCCTTTCCCTGTTTCCCGGAACCTGTCTGACTGACCAGGTGATACATCTGACTCAGTTCCATGGGCCGATAGTGGTAATAGCCTTGAATCATATCACATCCGGTATTTCGGATCATCTCATTTTGTTCTGCTGATTCCACACCCTCCATACAGACGGTTTTGCCGAATTGATGGCAGGCAAAGACGATGCTTTGAATAAAATGCATCTTGGCGGTGGACTGCGCCATTTCCCGCACCAGAGAACGATCCAGCTTGATGATGCTGGAGGGGTATTGCAGCAGCATCCGCAAAGAGGAATAGCCGCTGCCGAAATCATCCAGTGCAATGAAGATCCCCAGCTTCTGGCACGCCTGCACAAAGCCGGTCAGCTTCTCCGGCTGCTCGTCCAAACAGCTTTCGGTCAGTTCTGCCACCAGACTGGACCCGGAGAGACGGTATTTTTCCAAAGTCTCTTTCATGAAGGGCAGCAGCTGGGGATCGGAGAGCTGGTGGAGACTCATATTGAATGTCAGATAAAAAGCAGGATCGTGGGACTGCAGCCGAACACAGGTCGATGTCGCCTGCTCAAATACCCAGCGGCCCACGGTGTGGATCAGACCGATTTTCTCCAGAATGGGAATGAAGGTCGCAGGAGAGACGTCTTTCCCTTCAAATGTCCAGCGCAGAAGCACCTCGCCGCCGATGACCGCGCCGTCCGCAGCAGAGACGATGGGCTGGATCACGATCCGGAAATGCTCCATCTGATTGGCCACATTCTGGCTCAGGGCCAGAACCATGTTGGACATCTGCTTGATGCGCTGGATATTGGGCGTGGAATAGTCCACATAGTCCCGTCTGGCGTCCTGCTTGGCCACCCGGATCAAAGAGACCAGATTTTCCACCAGATCGTCGGGGGTCATGGCTCCGTTGGGATACTCCATGATACCGAAGGAGCAGAAATTCTGAACAGACACGTCCATGCTTGCATAGCATTTTTGAATCACCGCCCGGATCTGCTCGACCAGCGCATCCTGCCCCTCCGCCATGCAGGAGGAATTGACAACGGCCATGCAGCGCATGCCCTCCAGACGGAAAAAGGACATTTTCCAGAAGAGTTCCTTCGTCAGGGCGTCTGCGACGTTCTTAAGCAGCCGATCTCCGTAGGCTCGCCCCTTGGTGGTGTTGATTTCGGAAAATCCGTTGAGACTGAACCCGATCACCAGCGCCCGCTCGCCCAATCTGCGCAGCTCGTCCAGCTGCTGGAAGGAGGCATGTTCCCGCGGGAAGTTGGTGATGGGGTCCACAACGAAATTCTTATCCTGATGCGTCACACGGCCGGAGAAGAACAGAGGCTTGCTCTTGTCCTCGTTCCATTTCAGAATACCGTAGCAGCGGATCCAAAGGTTGTTTCCGTTTACATCGCGCACCTGATAGCGCAGGTCGTGGATGGTTCGCTTTTCCCGCAGCATACTGGAGATATCCTGCCAGAACAGATCCTGAAATTCCGGTGTGCTGATCCGTTTGGACCATTGCTTCAGCAACCCGGGGACCAGATTTTGCGGGAACCCGAAGTCCTCTTTCATGTTGTCGGAGATGAAGAAGAGATCCTTCTGCATATCGCCCAGGTAAAAATAGCTGGAGTCGTTATCCTGCGAGACAGAGTGGAACAGGGCCTCCATGTCACAGTTCGTTTCCGTGAGAAAGGTTTGAAAGGGAGTCTCTGCTGAGCGGTGATTTGCATCCCGCGGCTCAAAGGGCTGCGTCCCATGGTCAAGCTGCCGGTGATCTGAGTCGGAATGGGCAAGCGTCTCCTGATAATAATCCCGCTTGTCCCGATACATGACCTGGTCCGCCTGGGCGATCAGCTTTTCCAGATTCAGCGGTTGGGTGTCGGACCAGATGTATCCCACAGCCACGTGATAGGATTCCTCCCGGATTTTCCGCTGCAGCCGGCACACGCTGTTTTGAAAATCGATCTCCCCGCTGTTGGGATATAGGGCGATGAACTCATCTCCACCCGTGCGGTAAATCAGACTGGTATTTGTGGTTTCCCGGAGCAGATCATAGCAGCGGCAGATGAGCTGGTCGCCGGCTGCATGTCCCAGAGAGTCGTTGACTGCTTTTAATCCCGTGATGTCGCAGTAGAGAACGCCCACAGAATCCATTTGCAGATTCCCCAGCCGTTCAGAGAGGGCATGCCGATTCAGTGCACCGGTGAGTTGGTCGTGATAACTCAGCTCATGCAGACGGGCCAGAAGATCCCGCCGCTTCAGAAGGGTGGAAGTGAAATAGCCGATCACCGTCAGCAGCGGGGCCACCAGAGGGAGCATCCGGCGGTCCGGATTATCCACGCCGAGAAAGCCGATGATCTTCCCGTCTGCGTGGATCGGCCCGGCGGCCAGGGAGTGGATGTCCTGAGGCTTTAAAACCGCATAGGATTCCGGATATTGCAGGCGGATATTTTCCAGATCTGGAATGACCGTGGCTTCATGGTCCGCAAAGAGAGCCATCCACCAGTCAATGCCGGAGACCGACACATTCTGCAAAAGATCCTTTTGAGGCGTTACATTCTCCGCGCACCACTCATAGGTGTTGCTGGTGGTCTGGTTGTCGCTGAGCTCAAAAATATAAGCCCGGTCGCAGGAGAAGGTGGTGCCGATGTAGGTGAGCATGCGCTGGATGGATTGCTCCGGGTTTGTGCTGGAGAACATATGCTGCATGCATTGATTCAAAATCGTTTCGCTGCGCGCGTAATAGGGAGAGCCGGAGGAATCTGGATCTGCGTCGATGGCGATCTCCATCCGGTACGTTTTCCCCTGAGCCTGGATCAGGCTGTCTTTGACCAGAAAGCACTTGTGAAGGACGGGATTCTTATGGGTCCAGGAGACAAAGGTTCCGGGCCGGAGCTGCTGACTGTTGCAAAAGGAGCAGGGGACCGGCGATCCCTGCAGGATCTGATGACACGGTTTTCCCCGGTATTCTTCATGAGAGCCGTATCCCAGCGCTTCCCGCAGATGACGGTTCATATATACCAATTCATGGGTCTCTGGATCGGAGACATAAACCATCTCATCCAGCTCTTCAAAAAGTTCCCAAATATGTTCCATAAACAGTCCTCCCATTTCACAGAGGCGGGGCTATTTTGTGCAGACTGTGAAATCGCAAAATGGTACCGCGCAGATTATCGCCCGCTCCGGCGGACGGAGGGGGCAGAGTCTCCTTTCTGCGGCTGTAAAAACAAATTTATCATACCATAAAATCGTTCCCAGATACTATCATTATTTTGAAAAGCCTGAAAGAAAGGGAGATACTGCTCTTTGAAAAAAGCCTCTTTGCCCCCGGAGAACACGGCACCGATAATGGTCAGAAAAAGCCCCTTCTGCACTTTTAAGTGCAGAAGGGGCTAAAATGCGGCACTGTTGCGTTTACACCATCTCACCGGAATGGGTGTCGTTCCAGGCTGCGAGATATGAGATGCAGGGCCAGCAGCTGCTGCGGGCAAGAAGGCGATGAAGGAGGACACGGCTTTCCTCTGGCTGTCCTACCGTGCGGAGATACCCGCAGATTCCGTAGAGGGTAATGACGGCATTCAGATCATTGGGATCTTGTTCTGCCTTTGCTGCGGCGTCCTCCCACGGTACATTGCCACAGAATACGGACACTGCCAGGCGATACGCGGTGTGATGCCCCACGTCCATTTCCTGGCGGTAAGCGGAGAGCAATTCTGCCTCACCTTCGGTATGATAGCGGCTCAGGGTGTGCCAGTAAATCACCGCGATGGCCAGTTCGTCTCCGCAGGGGAGGCAGGCGGCAAATCGCTCCGCTGCAGCGGAATATTCCCCTTTCAGATAGTGCCAGACCCCCATGGGAAAGGCGATGGTCTTGGGGTCCGCGCCCAGTTCTAGGGTATGCTCATAGCACGCCCTTGCCTCCGGAAAACACCGGATGGTGAGATAGGAGCCGGCCAGGCGGCTATACACCATCCAGTCATCATCACGGATCCGCAGGGCCGACCGGTAGGCCGCGATAGCGTCCCGGAACCGGTACTGTCCCGCCAGCGCATTGCCCAGAGCCACCCGGCTCTGGAAGTCATCCGACTCCCGCAGCCAGAACATCTCCTCCGTATCCTCTACCGTGCAGGGGGCATTTCCCAACTGACTGTCCAAACTGGCTTTTTCCATCGGCTCCATCAGCGGTCCTCGATCAAAGCCTGGACCTCGGCCAGAGAGAGGTTTTGCGCCTTGGCGATCCGGGCCAGGTCCTCGAACTCATACTTGGAGCGGACCACGCCATAGCCCCGGGAGTCCTTCCGGCGCACCGGTCCATAAGGCGTCTCCAGAGTCTGGATGCTCCGGTCCAGCACATAGCGGCGGCACAGGGATTCCCGGACCCCGATGGTAGTGGTGTGGCGGAGCATGACCTCTGCCATAGCTTCTCGGTCCTGTTCCCGGCAGATCACGCAGATCAGGGTGCCGGGGCGGGACTTCTTCATCCCCACCGGAACCGTGTAGACCTCCAATGCACCCGCTTCGAAAAAGCGGTCCGCGGCAAAGCCCATTGCTTCTGCTGTCATATCGTCTACGTTGCAGGAGAGCTCACAGACCAGATCGGTCTGGCTTTCCGTCTCACCCAGCAAGGCGCGGACGCAGTTGGCTGCCGTGAAGTCCTTTTTACCCATGCCATAGCCGATGGCACTGGTGCGCATCACAGGCATCGGGCCGAAGTCTGTGGCAAAATGCTTCAAAAGAGCGGCACCGGTGGGGGTGCAAAGCTCACCTTTTACACCGCCTCCGTAGATAGGGACGCCCCGCAGAATATCTGCTGTGGCGGGGGCGGGAACCGGCAGGATACCGTGGGCGCAGTGGACATGGCCGCTGCCCACGTGAATGGGGGAGACCACCACCTGCTCCGGCTGGATCCTGTGCATCAGCAGGCACACGGCGGTAATGTCCGCCACAGCGTCCATAGTGCCCACCTCGTGGAAGTGGATCTCCTTGACAGGTACACCGTGTGCACGGCTCTCCGCCTGGGCAATCAGATCGTAGACCGCCAGCACGTCCTGCCGGACCGATTCCGGCAGATGGAGGCCTGCCACGATTTGTGCGATGTCGTGCATCCCGCTGTGGTGATGGGTGTGGCCGCCCTCATGTTCATGGCTATGGTCATGTGGATGTTCGTGGGCGTGTTCATGCTCGTGGTCATGACTGTGTTCATGGTCATGGTGATGTTCCGGAGAAACGTTCTCCTCCGCACCATTTACCTTCACCGCCATATGGGTCCCGGTGATGCCGCACTTTGTGGACGGCTCCCGGATAAACGCCACGCCGGGGATCCCCAGGGCGTTCAGTTCGGCCACGAAGGCGTCCGGGTCAGGCAGCAGTTCCAGCAGGGCCGCCGTCAGCATATCTCCGGCTGCGCCCATGCCGCAGTCCAAATACAGAGTCTTCATGCGTGTTTTGCCTCCATGTGATTGATCATGCTGGCCAGATAGCCGGCGCCGAAGCCATTGTCGATGTTGACCACGGAAACGCCGCTGGCACAGGAATTGAGCATCGACAGCAGGGCGGAGAGGCCGTGAAAGGACGCACCGTAGCCCACGCTGGTGGGAACGGCGATGACCGGGCAGTCCGCCAGTCCGCTGATGACGCTGGCAAGGGCGCCCTCCATGCCGGCGATGGCGATGATGACACTGGCCCCCATGATGTCGTCCAGATGGGCCAGCAAACGGTGCAGCCCTGCCACCCCCACATCATACAGGCGAGTGACCTGATTTCCCAGGACTTCTGCGGTCAGCGCGGCCTCCTCGGCCACGGGAATGTCGCTGGTCCCGCCGGTAGCCACCAGAACCGTGCCGATTCCGTCCGGGCGGGGCGGGGCGCCGACGATGCCGATCCGGGCGTCGGCGTGATAGGAAAGAGGCCGCACCGATTGGATCTGTTCCGCTTTTTCCTCGGAGAGCCGGGTGATGAGGATGGTGGTCTGCCCATTGGCGCACAGTGTCTCCGCAATGCCCAGAATCTGTTCCGGCGTTTTCCCGGCACCGTAAATGACCTCTGCGGCGCCTTGCCGGATTTTTCGGTGCAGATCTACTTTGGCGTATCCGATGTCCGCAAAGGGCTGCGTCTTGAGCTTGAGCAGGGCATCTTCCACAGAAAGTCGGCCGCTTTGGACCGCTTCCAGAATCTCTTTGGTTTCGTTATGCATCCCGCACCTCCAGATCCAGCAGAACCGAATGGTAGTAATGCCGCAGTTCCTCCAGAATGCGGCTCCGGTTTTCCAGTACTTTGGGCAGCTGTGCCTCCGGTACCTGGAGCTTGGCTGCGTCTCCCAGCATCCGGATGCGAAAATCCCGGAAGCCCAGGGAGAAGAGTGCCTGCTCTGCGGCCTCTGTCCGGGCAAGCTTGTCGGCGGTGATCTCCGTACCGGTGGGGATCCGGGTGGCAAGGCAGGCATAGGCGGGTTTGTCCCAGGTAAAGAGTCCCGCCTCCCGGGACCGCCTGCGGATCTCTGTCTTGGTAAGGCCGCACATTCTCAGGGGAGAGAGCACCGAGAGCTCCTCCATGGCCCGCATCCCCGGACGGTCTTTAACGTCATCGGAAGCGTTCGTTCCGTCCAGAAGCAGGGAATACCCGTCTTCCAGCGCTGCGTGTCGGATGGCGGAGAACAGTGCCTTTTTACAGAAATAACAGCGGTCCGGCGGATTTTGTGTCACCTGGGGAATGGCCAGTACGTCTGCCTCCAGTACTTTCCAGTCGGCGTGGAGGGACTCCGCCAGACGCCGGGCATCTTCCAGCTCGAATAGGGGCTGGAAGGCGGACTTTACGAAATACGCCCGCACGGCAGCGCCGCACTGGATGGCCGCATACAGCAAATAGGCGGAGTCCACACCGCCGGAAAAAGCCAGGGCGGCTTTTGGGTGTGCCTGAAAAAACGCGTTGAGATCCATATGTCTGCCTCTCTTTTTCTATGGAACCATCAGGAAAAGCGGTTCTGCCGGAAACGGTAGAACCGCTTTTTAGGGAACCTGATTATGCTTTCTTGAAAAGCTGTGCCCGCACGACGCCCTTGGGGTCCTTAATGAGCACGATCACAAGCCAGATCACAAGGGCCAGCGCGATCACGGAGAGCCCCAGGAAGAGGTCGTTGAGCATGTCGGATGCGGCAGGGGTGAAGTATGCCGCACCCAGCTCCGCGTATTCAAAAATCGCGTCGCCCAGCCACATCAGGGAAGCGCCCCAGAACATCCAGCACAAGATCCCCACTTTCAGCTCACGGGCGGACGCCTTTTGATACCAGAGTACCGTGCAGAACACGGCGGCAAAGACAGTGGTCAGCAAAGTCATGCTGCAAATTCCTCACTGAACAGCGGTGTGGGATTGCAGGGCCTTCTTTTCCATGGTGTTGGTGACGAGGACCATGCAGCCCCAGGCAGCTGTGATGAGCGCGGCCATCAAAACACCGACGGTTCCCATCTCCACCAACATTTCCATCGCGTCAGACGGGTCCTTCATAGCCGTCAGGAACGGGAACCAGGGGGTGATCTCACCGTGCCAGAGGTGCTCGAACGCCAGCAGGGCAGAGCCGCCCCAGAGCATATTGGAGAGCCACTTGAGCTTTTTGCAGAAGGTGATCCGCTCCTGCGCCTGATAGGGAGTGCCGGCCTCCTGGGCCTTCTTCTCCGCGGCTTTCGTCGCAGCCGTCACGGCAACCGCTTCAGCGGCAGAAACCAAAAAACATGCCATACAATCGTTCCTCCTAAAAAAGATGTTGCCGCAGGATCCCAAAAACCAAGCCCGTTTTACAAAAAAGAAAAAGGCACACGACTCCCCTGGAAGGGAGAAGTGTGCCTTCATGGTACACGGTTTTACGCGGGATCGGACGGCGCGAATGAAAATAAGTGTTTCAACACTTGTAGGCTGGCTTTTGCCAGCGGTATGGCAATCATGATATATCAGGGCACCGGGTTTGTCAAGTTTTTGAAAATGTGGTTCCGCAGATTGACGGAACAGGATCATGCGGAGGAATTTGTACAGAAGGGAAACTTAGACGTCAGATTCTGCCCTTGCTCCCTAAAATTTTGGTGCAAGAGAGCGTCTCATGATGATTTGGAGTCATTTACGGAACAAGGGATTCGGATAGCCCGCCATACGCAGCGGACAACAAACCAAACCAATAAAAAGCACGCCGCGCCGCTTAGGTCCACCAGCACGTCGCTTGGCTGGCCGCTGCGGCCGGGAACGAAGGTCTGGTGGAACTCGTCCAGCGCTGCCAGCACGGTGCACACCGCGATGGCAGCAGCCGCCCGTTTCGGCGCCGAAGTGAGCCAGGGGCGCAGCGCAAAGAGCAGCAGCCCCATCAGCACAAAATATAAAAACATATGGGCGCCTTTCCGCTCGTAATAGGAGAGAAACTCCACCACGGCGGTTTGTCCCTCTGCCGTCAGGGCGCGGAACGCGCCGCTGACCGCATGGAGCAGGCGATAGAGAAGCCGGTCGGAGAGGGAACCGGATACGGTGGCGTTCTGCGCGGAAAAACGGAAGATCACCGTGTACCACCCGGCGGGGAGCAGACAGCGCCAAAGAGGAAGATAAGACTTTTTTTGTTTGTTCATGGAATTTTTCGTGGAGCCTGGGCCCTTTTCCCGGCCCCTTACTCCTCCAGCGTGGCTTTCAGCGCCTCTACGGTGCGGCGCAGTTCCTCCAGATTGGCAAGGCAGGTCTCCAGCTTTTTCCGGGCGGCAGCCTTGTTTTCCTCAGTGGAGAGATCCAGCGTCCGCATCTGGGCGGTGGAGCGCCGGATGGACCGGCCAAAGGAGTCCACTGTCCGCAGGGGGTTGACGGAGGCCTTTTCCCGGGGGGGTGTCACGGGCAGCTCCGCGGCTTTTGCATAGGCGATGGCCCGATGCACCAGGGCGGGGAAGTCCTCCTGATTTTCGGCCTTGGAGACGAACTCCTCCACGATGGGGTAGAGGTACTGGTTCTTTTTCCGAGCCAGTTCATAGGCGTCCGTCATCGTCATCTTGCCGCTCTCCGCCCAGGCGGTGAGGGTCTCGTCCAGATTCAGCAGGTCCAGATACCGTTCCACCGTGGCCCGGCTCAGGTCCGACTGCTCCGCCATCAGCTCCGACTGCTCCTTGACGTTTTCCGGCAGCCGCCCTTCCTGAGCGAGGACGTCCCGCAGCGTTTCCAGCTGGCGGGCCATGTCAAAGGGGGTAATGTTCCGGCGGTGAATGTTGGCGCCCATCAGGGCCCGCAGTTCTGTCAGCTTGTCCGGATAGTGGCGTACTTTGCAGGGGACCGTGGCCTTGCCCAGTTTCCGGGCCATATGGACCCGGCGATGTCCGCTGATGATGCGCCAGCGGCCCTCTGTCTCCGACGGCGTTACCACAATGTCCTCCAAAAAGCCGTCCGTCTCTACAGAGGCCATGGTGGAGGTGAACTGCTCGTCCTCCGCCATGGAAAAGCGGTTCATGGGGTTATCCTCCAGGGCGTCCACCGGAAGCTGGCGGGTGAACTCCCCGTTCACCGCACTGGCGTTGGCGGTGGTTTTCTGCAGGGTGGAGAAAATGGATGGATTCTTCTTGGCCATGGGGTCAGCCCTCCATTCTTTGGAGCATTTCGTCCGTCAGGGCGGCATAATCCTCCGTAGCGGTGCAGCGGGGGGAGAAGAAGCACAGAGGCTGCATGGCGATGGGCGCCTTCTTCACGTCGATGTTCTTGCGGATATAGGTCCGGAAGGCCAGCTCCGGCAGCATTCGGGGGAGATTTTCGATCATCTCCCGGTCCAGCCCCGCGCCGGTCTCCACAGCGGTCATGAAGATGCCCAGTACCCGGATGTCCGGATTGGCGATCTCCCGCACGGACTGCACCGTCTCCAGCATGACATCGTAGCCCTCGATAGAGTTCTTGTCCACTTTGATGGGGATAAGGACGTACTGCACGGCTACCAGCACATTGATATTGAAGAGACTCTCCAGAGAGGGGGAGCAGTCGAAGAACACAAAGTCATATGTATCCGGGATCTGGGGCAGCAGGCGGCGCAGCGTGGTATCCCGGCCGAAGGTCATTTCCTGCATGAAAGCAAGTGCCGGTGCCAGCAGACTTCCTCCCCGGATGAGATCCAGTCCCTCGATGGAGGTATGACAGATGGTATCTGCAACCGTGGCGTTTTTGCTGACGATCACGTCTGTCAGCGTAGCGGCGGGAACCTCGGTGAGCTGAAGGTTGCTGGTGGCGTTGCCCTGGGTGTCCATATCGATGAGAAGCACCCGCTTGCCCCGGCGTACCAGCTCTCCCGCCAGATTGATGGCGGAGGTGGTCTTACCGGTACCGCCCTTCTGGTTCATCACGGCGATGGTCTTCATGCCTGCTCGCCCTCCTTCTTTTCCAGCGATTCAATGCTGGCTACCTGCTCCAGCACGCTGTCCAGAATCAACTGGGACATGGACATGTGCAGCTTGGCGGCTGCCATTTTGATGCGGGCCCGCTCGTCCTCCGTGGCGTACACCAGGAGTTTCACCTTCTTTTCGGATTCCATCGACGTCCTTCCTCCTTTTTTGACATCATGACATCTTTCATTAAAAAGGATTATGACATTATAATGTCATTTGGTCAAGGGGAAATTAAGAAAATGATGTCGTTTCCCTCTGCCGCAATCAAAAAGGGCGGAGCCCTGAAACGAGCTCCGCCGAAGATTAGCCGCATTACCGCGAGGTGACGTTATTTCTGAAAAGGAAGCAGTGCAGACAGAGCGGTGCAGGCAGAGTGTGCGCTGGTATACATTTCCTGGGAGATGGCGTGGCCCACGTCGCCGGCCAGAGCACGCAGCGCACGTTGGATAGGATCCGCGTGATCTTCAAAATAGTCTGCATATTCCAATAGAAGCAGCGCCGTGTGGGTGAGCTGGGCGCTGAGGGGAATGGACCCGGGAGGATCGTCGGCGGGGAAACCGCCTCCATCATAACGCTTGTGGTGCCAATAGGCGATCTCAGCAGCGTGGTCAGCCAGATGGCGCCCATCGGTCATGCCGGTGGAAAACAGCGCATGTCCCAGAACGGTATGCTGATAGTAGATTTCCCGATCTGGTCCGCTTTGGTTAGGTCCCTGTTCAATGACACTGTCCGGGATCCCCAGAAGCCCGATGTCGCAAAACATGGCTGCCTGTCCAATGATGTCCGCTTCTTCTGTGCCCAGGCCGCTTTCCGGGAACGCAGCGGCATAAGCCCGCGCCAAAGCGGCGGTGACTTGGCCTAAAAGCTGATAGCGGGGGGGATGAAGCTGGGGACGGCTTTGGAAAAAAAGCTGCAGAAGCCGCTCCCATCGGCTGGCCAGATCCGGCAGGCAGCGCTCCGCCTCTGCGGGATGGGGCGGACTGTCCGGTTTCTCCGTATCCAGGACCGTGGTTCCCGCCGGCCAGGCAGAGCGGACAGCGGCGCAGACCCGTTCCTGGACCGTGTGAGGATTCACAGGTTTGACCAGAAAGTCTGCGGCTCCCTTTTTCAGTCCGTTGAGGACATATTCCTCCTGGGCATCAGCCGTGATTAAAATGACAGGGATTGGTGTAGTCTCTGGAGCGGACTGGAACTGCTGGAGGACCTGGAACCCCGCACCCCTCCGCCCCAGGCAAATATCCAGCAGCACAGCACAGACCCGCTGGGAATTGCGGCGAACATAGGACATGGCGGGACGGGCCTCTTCAAAGCACTCTACCTGAAAAAGGTGCTTGAAGATTTCATTCAGAATAGCCAGGTCCAGCGGGGAATCGTCGATTACCAATAAGGTGTCCCGAGTCATGGTATTTCTCCTTTGATCGTGTAATATGCGCCGGGCACACGGAGTACCCGGCCGAACGGCGCGAGGGGGACATAAGTACCGCTGAAAACCGGAAAAAACAGCGGACCGCCCGCAGGCGGCCCGCATAACGAGTGTAACCCAGTCAGGGTTCCTGCTGGGATGTGCGGGCAGTAAGTGCACCCACGGCCGAGCACAGCTGGTCGACCAGGGGAGCGGGCGCAGTGCCTGCGGCGTCCTGGTTTTCACTGACTGCCTTTTTCAGCTCACTGCGCAAAACCAGCACATCCCGGGGAGCACTGATACCGATGTTTACTTGTCCGCCGGGTTCAATGGACAAAATGGTGATACTGATATTTTCCCCGATCATCACGGATTCGCCCTCTTTGCGGCTGAGGACCAGCATTACGACACCTCCCCTTGGGACAGGGAATCCAGACGGTGGCGCATCTCATAGCTGTCATCATCCAGAATGACCTGCATGCCCCGATGCAGGTCCGGATTGATGACCACCGGACAGCGCAGATTCAGCGTGCTGGCCCCCACAGGGTCCCGCACCACGCACATCACATAGTAACAAAGGTCCTCGCTGTGCTGGGCGCCCATCAGTTCCAGCGCTTCTGCCGCAAGCACGGGTGCATAGTCCGGCTTGAGAGAGAATGGATTCATGGCGATAAATGCAAGACCCGGCGTCTTTACACTTTGCAGGCAGAGCATGTTCCCGTCACTGCCGGCAAAGGGAAGAAGCAGAAACTCCTTTTCTTCTGCAAAGCCGAACAGCCCGCTGGGGAAGTGCACCACAGCGGATGGATCATAGTCGATCCGTCCGAAATATTTTGTGTCCAAATGCATATCCGTGCCTCCTCTCTCAGACGTTGATGTCCACGGGTTCATAATCCGGGTCCGCAGACGGGGGGACATACAGCGGGCCGCCCACGTATTTGATGATGACATCCGGCCGCTGTGTCATGGTAAATTCAATGTCTCCGGGGACAAAGGTGAACTGCATCTGATTCATGCGCCAGTCAAAATTCAGCTTGTCCATTTCGTACTGGATGCTCAGTTCCCCGCCATCCCAACTGATGTCCGGTCCTGTTGTAGGCAGGAATTTAATATTGAGATTGGTGGGGTCTCCCATGGCCCTTTCCCTGGCCAACTGAGGGATCACGTCCTGATCGATCCGGGCTTCCATCATCATCCGACCCTCCTGGGCCAATACCGCGGTGGCCTGATAGGCACTTTGTTTTCCGGCCTGTGCCTGCTGGCGAATGACGGTGGCGGTGGTGGGCATGACTGAGTTGCGGGATTCAAACGTGTCAATATTCACCCGGATGGGCTGACTGCGGATGCTCAGACCGCCCTTATCCCGGGAGATCTCCAGCTGTGCCGTCCCTCGGGCATACTCCAGGTGGGCCCGAGTCACTTTCATCTGGATTTCAATGGGGACTGTTTTGATTTCAATCAGCGGATCCATGACGCTGAAAACTCCTTCCGTGCGCAGGGTGCGTTATAAAGAGCCTGGACTGCTGTCAGCTCAGGTAATCCATCAGGGACTGAGGAACCACGTTGGCACCGACCTGCAAAGCGGCGTTGTAGCTGGTCTGGGCGGAAACCAGAGTGAGGATGGCTTCCACCTGATCGATCTGTTCCACACTGTTGAGTTCGGTGTTCAAAGAGCTGAACGTGCTCTCCAGCTGGGACTGGTTGGTTTCCAGGAACTTGGCCTGGGTTTCCAGGGAGGTATGCTGGGTGCTGAGGGCTTCCTGAGCCTTGGAGAGCTTATCCGCCAAACGCTGGGCATCCTCCGCGTTACCAGCGGCGCCCCACTCTCCGGTCTCCTCATTATAGCCCTGAAACACTTCGGAAAGGCGCAACATAATGGAAACGATGTTGGTGGGATCGCCGTCAGCGTCCACGCCGTACCCGCCGATGAAGTCGGTGCCGGAGATAGCGGAATCAAAAGCGGTGGAGGGGATGACCTCACCCTTGTCGTCCACATCAAAACCGATGCCGATGTCCACATACAAGTGCTCATTGGACCACTTTTCCAGCATCTCCTGGTTGGTCATGGCGGTACCGTCATCCTTGAGGACAGGCTGGTTGTTTTCATCCAGATAGGTGTCATCCAGAGTGTCCGGATCGTCGATGCGGACGCCCCGATAGGTGACATAGGTCTTGCCGTTGTCCTGCTCCAGAGCGAAGGGCGGATTCTGGGTATCCGCACCATTGAAGAGGTAGCTGTTGTCGTATTTGCTGTTGAGGCTCTGGACAATGGCCTCCGCTCCCGAGTAGATTACATCACCCTGGGTGTTGAGGGTGCTGAGGTTGGTATCGTTGAGTCCTTTCAGGGCGGGAGCCTGAGCCAGATCCGTGACAAGATCGTTGATGATATCATCAGCCACGTCCCAGGCGGTGGAGAATTTGTTGGTCACCGTGGTGTTGTTGGATGCTTGGGTATTGGTGGCGTTGAGGGAGCTGTGGATCTTGAATGCCCGGGTAGCGGCGGCCGGATCGGCGGCATAGGAGTCAAAGTTCCGGCCGCTCATCATGGCATTCATGGCAGAGTAGAGCTGATTGGTGGATTTGAGCAGATTTTTCTGGTAGGTATAAATGGTGCTGTTAGTGGTTACGCGAAGCATATTCATTCACCTCGAAAGTCGGAGCGGAAAATTACACAGTGCCGTTGATGAGGGAGTCCAGAGCCTCTTCCAGTACGTTCATCAGCCGGCAGGCGGCAGTATAGGCCTTCTGGTAGGTCATGAGGCTGGTGGCCTCGTCGTTGAGGTCCACGCCCATGACGCCCTCACGGTCCACACTGATGTCGTCAGCGGTGACGGTATAGTTATTGAGTAAGGCGTCAGTGCTCGTCTGGTCCTGGGCCAGAGTGGACTGGATCCGCAAAAGCATATCTTCAAAGGTGCCGTGATACGTGTCGCCTGCGGCATCGGCCTGGATGTGCGAGGGGTCAAAGTCCTGCTTCTGGTCGAAGAGTGCCAGAAATTTTGCCAGATTGGAGGTATCGCCGCTGGCGGCATTGGGATCATCGGTGGCCTGAATCGAGATGGTCCCATTGGCCCAGCCATGGGAAACGGAGATGTTGGCGGCAGTGATGCCGGTGGCGTCATCGGTATTGCTGCCGGTGCTGAAGAGGTTTCCCGCGCCGGCAAGACCCGTATTATTCAGCTTGTTCATGGCCGTGGCGAATTCATACGCCAGGGAATCCAGAGCCTTTTGATAGTAGGGGATGCCCCGCTTGACGGCGGCATCAGGATCGCCGCCCTGGGCCGGATCTGCGTCTGCGTCGGAGGAAAATTCTCCTTCCTCCGTCAGCAGTTCCCGAATGGACTGGAGAGAACCGTACAGATCATTATCCAGGAGCTTTACGGAATCGTCGGCTCCGGCATCCTGCTTTTTTCCATCAGCATCCCGCAGCGCATCAAGACTGATGCGGAAATTGTCGTCTTGATCGACCTCGAGCTCTGTGGCGTATTCCCCATCCACCAGCGTGTGGTTATGAGGCGCATCATTGGCCAAGGTGACGGTGAGCTTTTCCACCTTAGTCCCGCCACCCACGTCCTCCATAGAGTACTTGACGTCGATCTTCATGTACCCGCTCAGTTCATCCAGCAGCTGGTTCCGGTTGTCCCGCAGTTCCAGGCCGGGATCACCCCGCAAGTCGGCATTGCGGATGGAGACATTCAGATCCCGGATCTGGGTGAGGATGTCATTGACTCTGGTTACCTGTTGGTCCAGTTTATCCTCGTAGGTGGTTTGCAATTCCGAGAGCTTGTCGGCGTAAGAGTTGAAAAGCGTGGCCAGAGCATCGGCAGAGGTGCGGATGAGGCTGTCATACGTGTCGGTGCCGTTGGTCGCTGCCTGGCTGATGAGATCCCGCAGGTCATTGAGCTGGCTGAGGATCACGCCGTCGTCCTGCTCCAGATCACCCTTGCCCACTTCGTCGAGGATGGTAGCCAGGTCATTGAGCCCGCTGAGCTTGGTATTGGCGGCCCCCACATCAGATTGGGCCTTGCGGTAGGAGATGTCCAGTCCCGGGTCCCGCAGCTGGGAGACACCGGTGACCACGGCACCCTGGCCGATGCGGGTATTGTAGCTGGAGGCATACCGATCCGTGACGGAAGGAACCAAGCTGACCTGATTGAGCCGCTGGCGGGTATAGCCGGGGGTATTGATATTGGTAATATTGTTGCCCGTTACGTCCAGACCCTTCTGGGCGGAGTAGAGGCCCAGGCGGACGGTGGTAAAGGAACCAAATGTACTCATACTGTTCTCCTCTCAGACGCGCAAATCCGTGGTGGTCTTCCGGGAGGCGGAAGAGGGAGCCGGCTGTGCCTCCTCCCGCCGGTCCAGCTCCCGCTGGATGCGGCGCAGGTTGGACTCCATCAGCGTGCGTGCGGCCTGCTGGGCACTGGAGAGCACCTGATAGCTGCGCAGGATCTGCTGTGTGATTTCCATAGCTTGTTCCTTGTCCTGAGGCGGGCAGCGATGGGGCAAGTCTGCCAGGGAAACGCCATCCAGCTCCAATGCCTGGAGCATCTTCTGCCGGTGCTGTTCCCGGCCCCGCAGGGACAAAGCCGCAGCCTGTTCCTGTTTCATACATGCATCCAGGGCCTCCAGATTACCGGCCTGGATGGCGGCAATCTTTTGCTGTTCCACGCCGCGCAGCGTGTCCAGTTCCCGGCACAGCTCCTGCAAAAAAGTCAGATAATCGCGAAATTCCATGGTATGTTAATGCTCCTCCATCAGCAACATGCGTGCGGCAATCTCCTTGGCGTCCACCTGGTAGGTTCCGGAGGATACCTGCTGACGCAGAGCCTCCAGCTCCTGCCGGGAGGGACGGGTGCGGATCTGACGGGTGATTTGCCCTGCTGTTTCCCGCACACGTTTTTCCGCTTCGCTCAGGTGGGAGGAAAACTGGACCTGGTCATAGTGCTGCCCGGAGGTCCGTGCAGGCTCCGATTCACTTTTTTTGCCATACGGCGTTGTACCCACAGGATACGTTCCGCCGGGATAGATCGGGGACACCATCGCATACCCTCCCACTTATCAAAAAATCTTGCTTGGTAAATCCGGGATTCTTTCCGGACGCCTTATTGTATATATCGTCCAAATCCTTTGAAAACATAAGAGGCTTCCAGCAGAAAAACTGCCATTTTTACAAAGAAAGAGTTTTTGGGCCCGGAGATTATCTTTTTCCTGTCTGCGGCCGATATAAATAATAGAAAGGATTGCCCGGAGGGAAAATGGATCTCCGGGCCCCGAAAGGAGAACGATCACAAGATGAAATACGAATTGACACAGGATCTGCTGACTGGAAATGCACTCATTGATTCAGAGCACCGGCAGCTGTTTACGGCTGTAAACAGCCTGATGGACGCCTGTTCCCAGGGACAGGGCCGCGGCCAGATTCAGCAGACAATTACATTTTTAAGCAATTATGTGGTCAAGCACTTTGGCGATGAGGAGCGGCTGCAGGTACAGAGCAGCTATCCCGGTTATGCTGCCCACAAGCAGTTCCATGAGGGGTATCGCCGTCAGCTGGCAGAGGTGTCTCAGGAGCTGATGCAGGCCGGCCCCACGGTAAAGGCACTGGGTGATTTGAACCGGATCGTGGCGGTACTGGTTTCCCACATCCGCACAGAGGACAAGCGTTTGGCCCGGCACATTCAGGAGAAATAAACGGCGAGAGAGCAGCGGCCCCCGGCAGGAATTTCCTGCCGGGG
>ERZ827037.873-NODE-873-length-36698-cov-4.064405_pt1 | contig 36698 bp, 37 predicted proteins | sample MGYA00519924_ERZ827037 | MGnify/ENA primary metagenome ERZ827037 (study PRJEB31778, sample SAMEA3449250) | human gut metagenome | biome: human gut; feature: human-associated habitat; material: faeces | place: United Kingdom | collected 2010/2012 ...
GGGTTTCCCGGGTTCCGCCCCGCCTTTTGTAAATTACGTGTCACAGAGTGCATTTTTCTGTGGACAGCAGGCCGGTTCCGGGGTATCATAGCACATGACCCGGCGCAGCGTACTTGCCGCAAGGAACGGATGCGCCGATCTCAATCAAGTATAAAGACGCTTTGAAACGCGCGAAAGGAGGCTTGGTCCGGGCAATGAAGCTGCAGTTGGGAGGAGTTACCCCTCCCTTTTGGAAACGAGGGCAGACCTCTCCTGCCCGCGTGATCATTTTGGGCTTTTTACTGCTCATCCTGGCCGGTGCTCTGCTGCTGATGCTTCCGATTTCCACCCGGGCGCCGGGAGGCGCCGGTTTTCTGGAGGCGCTGTTCACCGCCACCTCCGCCACCTGCGTGACGGGCCTGGTGGTCCACGATACTATGCAATACTGGTCGGAATTCGGACAGGCAGTGATTCTGCTTCTGATCCAGATCGGCGGCATGGGCGTGGTGACAGTGGCGGTAGCCATCTTCATCTTCTCCGGCAAGCGGATCGGCCTGAAACAGCGCTGGGTGATGCAGGAGTCCATCTCCGCACCCCAGGTGGGCGGCATCATCCGCATGACCGGCTTTATCCTTCGGACGGCGCTGGCCATCGAGGCTTTGGGCGCGCTGCTGCTGGCGGTGCGGTTCTGCCCGCAGTTCGGACTGTGGAAGGGCCTTTGGTATGCGGTGTTCCACGCGGTATCCGCCTTCTGCAACGCCGGCTTTGACCTGATGGGGAGCGAAGTCCCCTATTCCTCTCTGACCGCCTATGGGGCGGACCCACTGGTGTGCCTCACGGTGGCGGGACTCATCATCGTGGGCGGCATCGGCTTTTCCACTTGGCAGGACGTGGCCGGCAACGGCCGCCGTCTGCGGCAGTACCGGCTCCAGAGCAAGCTGATCCTGCTGTTCACGGTTTTGCTGCTGGCCGGAGGAACGCTGTATTTCGGACTTTATGAGTTCGGACTGCCCCAGTGGGAGGGATTGGATTCCGGTGAGCGGGCGCTGGCGGCCTTCTTCCAGGCGGTCTCCCCCCGGACGGCGGGATTCAACTCCGTTGACCTGACGCAGATGAGCGAGCTGGGCCGGCTGGTGACCATTTTGCTGATGCTCACCGGCGGTTCCCCCGGTTCCACCGCCGGCGGCTTCAAAACCACGACCCTGGCCGTACTGGTGCTGAGTGCATGGGCGGTGTTCCGCCGCCGCAGCAATGCCGAGTGCTTCGGACGGCGGCTTCCGGATGCGGTGCTGCGCAATGCCAGCGCCATCTTCTGGCTCTACCTCACCCTCTTTTTCCTGGGCGGGGCACTGATCTGCTGCATCGACGGCGTTCCGCTGCTGGATGCCCTCTTTGAGTCTGCCTCTGCCATCGGCACAGTGGGATTGTCCATTGTGGGCACGGCAAATCTGTCCGCCCCCTCCCATCTGATCCTGATTTTCCTCATGTACTTCGGCCGGGTGGGCGGACTGACGATGATCTATGCGGTGACGGCCGGAAATTTGAGCGTGTCGTCCCAGTATCCCCAGGAATCGGTTACCGTGGGGTAAGAAAGGAAACAGTTCAACATGAAATCCGTATTATTGGTGGGTCTTGGCCGGTTCGGCCGTCATATGGCCCAAAAGCTCCAGGAACTGCATCACGAGGTGTTGGCCATCGACAAGGACGAGCAGCGGGTCAACGACGCACTGCCCTTCGTCACCAACGCCCAGATCGGAGACGGCACCAATGAGCAGTTTGTCCGCTCCCTGGGGGTGCGGAACTTCGACCTTTGCGTGGTGGCCATCGGCGATAACTTCCAAAGCTCCCTGGAGACCACTGCCCTGCTCAAAGAGTGCGGGGCGCCCTTTGTGCTCGCCCGGGCGGCCCGGGACATCCACGCAAAGTTTTTGCTGCGCAACGGCGCCGATGACGTGATCTATCCCGAACGGCAGATGGCATCCTGGTCCGCCGTGCGCTATACTGCCGACCACATCTTCGACTATGTGGAGCTGACGCCGGAGTACTCCATTTTTGAGACCGGCGTGCCCAGATCCTGGGTGGGAAAGACGGTGGTGGAGCTGGCGGTGCGGCAACGCTACCATATCAACATCCTGGCCACCCGCAGCAATCAGGTGCTGGAGCCTCTGCCCGGTCCCACCCACTGCTTTACGGAAAATGAGACGATTTTCATCCTGGGCGCCAACAAGGATGTGCAGAAATTCCTCCACATGGCATGATGCCTGCCTGGGGATGAACGGTACGAAAAAGAGGGAGCAGCCGAAAGCTGCTCCCTCTTTTCAAATCGCGGATAAAATGCGCCGCAGCAGACACTCAGCAGCAGCCGCAGACCCGCCGGATGTCGGTGGCGGTGATCTGCGGCGGAATGCTCATGGTCATGGCGCCGCTGTATTCAATGCACACGCACTCACCCACGGAAAAGCAGCAGGCCCGGGGCGTGTGTACCAGGATCTCCTGACAAGTGCACACATCGCACACCAGCAGATCACAGCAGCACACCCGCAGGATCTTTGCCTTGAGTGTGGTGAGCATCGGAGTTTCTTCCATGCCGGTTACCTCCCTATCAACTGGGTTGTGCTCTATCCTATGCGGCCGGCGGCAGGAGGTGCCCGGCCGGCTGCCGCCTGTTGGCTATCTCCAGAATCGATAACCGGTTCCGTAAAGATTGACACTAGCGTCTTTTTACAGGGAATGCTATAATAATAACCAGAGAATGGGAGAAGAACTCTTAAAAATCTGTGCAAAAGGACAAAAAACAAGGGGCGTGTGATTCGAGAAAAGAGGACAACAAGGAGGTACATCCATGGAAACTCTGGAGAAAAAGGGAAAAGGTTCCGCATTGCTTCCGTTCCTGCTGTTCATCATCATCTACCTGGGCGCCGGTTTGTATTACCAGGCCAAGGGGGTGGAAATGGCCTTCTACCAGTTCCCCTCCGTGACCGCCATGTTCATCGCCGTGCTGCTGGCCTTCTGCATGGGCAAGGGCAGCATCGATGAGAAGTTTGCTGTCTTTGCCAAGGGTGCTGCCAATGAAAACGTTTTGACCATGCTCATCATTTTCATCCTGGCCGGCGCCTTCTCCACCGTGGCCAGTGCCATGGGCGGTGTGGATTCCACCGTGAATCTGGGACTGAGCGTGGTCCCCGTCCACTTCCTGGCGGCGGGCGTGTTCGTGATCTCCGCCTTTATGGGCACCGCCACCGGCACCTCCGTGGGCACCATCAGCGCCATCGTTCCCATCGCCGTGGGCGTGGCGGACAAGGGCGGGCTGAGCCTGCCGCTGTGCGTGGGCGCCTGCGTCGGCGGCGCCATGTTCGGCGACAACCTGTCCATGATCTCCGATACCACCATCGCGGCCACCCGTACCCAGGGCTGCCAGCTGCGGGACAAGTTCCGGGTGAACTTCTTCATCGCCCTGCCGGCGGCGCTGGTCACCATCGTGCTGCTGCTGATTTTGGGCCGGCCCGAGACCGTGGTCCCCATGGATGAGCTGACCTTCAACATCATCAAGGTACTGCCCTACCTGGCGGTTTTGATCCTGGCCCTCATTGGCCTCAACGTCTTTTTGGTGCTGGTCATCGGCATCTTCTCCGCTGGCATCATCGGCCTGGCGCTGGGAGATCTGACCATCGCCACCTTTGCCCAGAGCGTCTACAGCGGCTTCACCGGCATGAACGAGGTGTTCTTCCTGTCCCTGTTCTGCGGCGGCATGTCGGAGATGATCGCCCACAACGGCGGCATCACCTGGCTGATCGAAAAGCTCAGCCGGATCATGAAGGGCAACAAGTCCGCTCAGGTGGGCATCTCTGCGCTGGTGTCCATGGCGGATTGCGCCACCGCCAACAACACCGTGGCCATCATCGTCAGCGGCAACGTGGCCCGGGATATGAGCCGGCAGTACAAAGTGGATCCCCGCCGGACCGCTTCGCTGCTGGACGTGTTCTCCTGCGTATTCCAGGGCCTGATCCCCTGGGGCGCCCAGCTGCTCTCTGCTGCCAGCCTGACCACCGTGACCAGCGGCATCGTCATGAGCCCTGCGGAATTTTTGCCCTACATGTGGTACTGCTGGATCCTGGCGGCGTTCGGCGTGCTGTCCATCTTCATCCCCTATGCCGACGGCATCTGCCGCAAGGACCCCTGGAACTGGGAGTATGATGTGGCGGAGTCCGGTGTGGCGGCGAAGAAGGCTGCCATGGAGGCTGCCGGGGAGAAAAACTGAACCGATTTGAAAAAAGCGGACGCCGATTCGGCGTCCGCTTTTCTTATGTCCGATCTGCAAGGGCGGCTTGCTGAAATGCCGTGGTAAAGGCAATGGAATCGGAGACGGCTTTCTCCAGCAGATGAATGAACCCCTCCGTCTGGGCAGAGAGCTTGCCGTTTTTCCCGTGGATCCACCCCAGGTGGATGCAGGTCTTGCCCTCCAGGGGAATGGTAATGACGGAGGGATTGCACACCGGCTCGGACAAAAGTCCGCTGCCGGTGGTGAAAGCATCGGTCCGGGCCAGGACGTACATGGCGGTGGCGCGGTTATTGACGCTGATGCATTTGGCCGGTTTTTTCAGCGAGACCATGGGATATTCCTCGAAAAAGTCTGAGGCAACGCCCTGGTCGTGGTCAAATGATACGTAAGGATAGCCGTCCAGATCCTCTTCGGTGACGCTGGTAAGATGGGCCAGAGGGTGCTCCCGGCGTACATAAATGCAGGGAGAGACCGCTGCCAGTTCATGAAAGGAGAGCTCCCGGGAATCCAGCAGGCGGCGGATGATCTTCTCCGTCAGATCCGTCAGGCAGATGATGCCGATGTCCGAGCGGTGGTCATACACATCGTCGATCACCGCGTCCATACCGGTCTCCCGGATGGAGAAATGATACCGGTTGTCCTCCGCAATGTCCAAGAGCCGCAAAAAGGCATCCACACAGAACGGGTACCGCTGGCAGGAGACGGAAAAGCGCATGGGGGCATCATCCCGGGAGTCTTTGTAGAGCCCCTCGATCCGGTGCTTTTGCTCCAGCAGAGAGAGCGCATAGCTGAGAAATTCCTTTCCCTCCTGGGTGAACTCTACGCCCCGGTTGCTGCGGGCAAAGATCCGAATGCCCAGCTCCTGCTCCAGTTCCCGCACGGCGGTGGAGATGCCGGATTGGGACAAAAAAAGCTTTTGCGCCGCTTTATTGATGGAACCGCATTTGGAGATCTCCACCACATATTCCAACTGCTGAAAGGTCATGCGCGATACTCCTTCCGCGTTCATTTGTCGCTCGGATATTGACATTATAGGACGAAACATGAGGCACTGTCAAATGGCTATCGTAAAAACTGTGAGCGGATTGAGTAAAACGGATATTAACCACTTCGAAAAAAGCATGCTATGATATAGGTAGAAATAGATGAATCATTTAAAAAACTTCTCGGAAAACATGTGCAACATTACCATTTGCCCGGACTTATTTTGAAAAAAACCCATTCTCTCTTCACGCATCGCCCACAGGATTCCCGATCCATCCGATCACAAAAAAATGATAGCAGAGATGTTTGCCCGGTACGGCGGGAGCCTGCCGGGCCCGATGAAGAAAGGAAGGCATTTTTATGAACACGGAGAAGAAGCTCGGTTTCGCCACGCGTCAGATCCATGCCGGCAAGGTGGAAAACGCCGCCGGGTCCCTGTGCGCTCCTATTTATCAGACGTCCACGTTCGCCTTCTCCACGGTGGAGCAGGGCGGCGCCCGGTTCGCCGGACAAGAGGGCGGCTACATCTATACCCGGCTGGGGAATCCTTCCCTGGCAGCGGTAGAGGCAAAGCTGGCTTCTCTGGAGGGCGGCGAGGCCGCCATGGCCGCAGCCTCCGGCATGGGTGCCATCTCCTCCGCGCTGTGGAGCGCAGTGGTGGGCGGCGATGAGATCGTGGCGGACGAGACGCTGTACGGCTGCACCTATGCACTGCTCAACCACGGCATGAGCAAGTTCGGCGTGAAGGTGACGCTGACGGACCTGTCCGACATTGAAAACCTGAAAAAGAACCTGACCGACAAGACCAAGGTGGTCTATTTCGAGACCCCCTGCAATCCTACGCTGAAGCTGCTGGATATTGAGCTGATCGCCAAGACGGCCCATGCCTTCAATCCCGACATCCGGGTCATCGTGGACAACACCTTCTGCACCCCGTATCTGCAGCAGCCTCTGCGCTGGGGCGCCGACGTGGTGGTCCACAGTGCCACCAAGTACCTCAACGGCCACGGCGACGTGATCGCGGGCATGGTGGTCGGCAAGGAGGACTTCATTACCCAGTGCCGCATGTTTGGTCTGAAGGATATGACCGGCGCGGTCATGAGTCCCTTTGACGCCTTCCTGATCGCCCGGGGCCTCAAGACGCTGGACATCCGGATGGAGCGCCACTGTGCCAACGCCCGGAAGGTAGCGGAGTTCTTCGTGAATCATCCCGCGGTGGCAAAGGTCTACTATCCCGGTCTGGACTCCTTCCCGGGGCATGAGATCGCTGAAAAGCAGATGCGTCTGCCCGGCGGCATGATCGCCATCGAACTCAAGGCGGATAAGGCCACCACCGCTGCCGCGCTGAACAAGCTGCAGCTTTGCACCATTGCCGTCTCTCTGGGCGATGCCGAGACGCTGGTGGAGCATCCCGCCACCATGACCCACTCTACATACACCGCGGAAGAGCTGGCTGCTGCCGGTATTTCCGAGGGCCTGGTGCGGGTCAGCGTCGGCCTGGAGGATCCTGAGGACATCATTGACGACTTCCGCTCTGTTCTGGATGCGCTGGTGTAACGCCAGCCTCCCGGAGGCCCGCTGAAAAGATGCCGACAGACGCCGGGCTGCTCCGTTTTCGGAGCAGTCCGGCGCTTTTTCCGTCTTGGGCGGGTTTTGCGGCTGAACAGGCCGCTGCCGCCCAGAGATCGGAACGGGGATTTTGTGCGGGAAGGCCCCTTGGGACGGCAGGACCTGTGCTTCAAGGAAAGACAAGTCCGGCGGCGAAAAGGCCGATTCCCGGCATCGGGAAAGAGAAGAAAATGAGACGCGTTTTTGGGGTTGAAAACCTGTATTCCTGCTTGTCAGGAAAACCAATCCATTGTCAGAAAACAGAGAAAATTTAACCAATCAGACTGCAAAAGCGGTCAAATCTGGTCAGATTGACGAAAGAGCGTTACGGAACGACCCATCCAAAAAACTGTCCTAAAATTTTACGGGCGTGTGCTGGTTGAAACGAAGTGTCTCTGATACAGAGACGTTCCGTCATAATTTAGTATTTCGGATGAAAACATTTGGAGGAATTGTGCATTGTCTTTGGCTCAAATTACGATATAATTTCTGTGTAAAGCAAAATCAACAAAAAACTCCGATAGACAAAACGTTCATGTGTAGAAACTGACGAGAAAAGGAGAAATTGAGATGCTGACACTGGAAATGATCCAAGACGCACAAAAGGCGCTGAAGGGGATCGCGAGAAAGACGCCCCTGGATGCGGCCCCGAAGATCGGCGAGAACATCTATATTAAGGCGGAGAACCTGCAGCTGACCGGCGCGTTCAAGCTGCGCGGCGCTTACAACAAGATCCGCTCCCTGACCAAGGAAGAAGCGGACCGCGGCGTGATCGCCTGCTCCGCCGGCAACCATGCCCAGGGCATTGCCCTTTCCGCCACCAAGCTGGGCATCAAGTCCATCATCTGCATGCCCGCCGGTGCTCCCATCAGCAAGGTGGAAGCCACCAAGAATTACGGCGCGGAAGTGGTGCTGGTCCCCGGCGTTTACGACGACGCCGCCCGTGAGGCGGACCGCCTGGCCAAGGAGCACGGCTACACCTTCGCCCATCCCTTCAATGATCCCTACGTCATGGCCGGCCAGGGCACCATCGGCCTGGAGATCCTCGAGCAGCTGCCCGAAGTGGACCAGGTGGTCTGCCCCATCGGCGGCGGCGGCTTGATCAGCGGCATCGCGCTGGCCATCAAGAGCCTGAAGCCTTCCTGCAAGGTCATCGGTGTGCAGGCTGCCACGGTGCCTTCCATGTATGAGTCCTGCAAGGCCGGCAAGATCACGACCGTGCCCGACGGCGAGACGCTGGCCGACGGCATCCACGTGCTCACTCCCGGCAACATGACCTTTGAGATGTGCCAGAAGTACGTCGACGAGATCGTCACCGTTACCGAGGACGAGATCGCAGCCGCCATCCTGGCTCTGGTGGAAGGCCAGAAGACCGTTGCTGAGGGCGCCGGTGCCACGCCTGTGGCTGCCTGCATGTTCGGCAAGGTGGATACCTCCGACAAGAAGACCGTGTGCGTCGTCTCCGGCGGCAACGTGGACGTCACCACGCTCTCCCGCATCATCACCAAGGGCCTGACCAAGTCCGGCCGTATCGCTGAGATCACCACCAAGGTGGCGGATAAGCCCGGCAGCCTGATCCAGGTGCTGCAGGTGGTGTCCGACTGCGGCGCCAACATCCTCAGTGTCAACCACGAGCGCGAGGCCAAGAACTCCGACGTGGGTGCCTGCCTGGTGACCATGGTCCTGGAGACCCGGAACCAGGAGCACGTGACGCAGATCGAAGAAGCTCTGCGTGCCAAGGGTTATTCTTTGCAGGATTGATCATCCCGCAAAAATAAAATAAAAGGAGGGGGACCTCCGGTGAGGAGTCCGGAGGTCAAGAAACATGGAAAAGAAAAAGAAGAAGCTCGGCCTGCTCCCCAAGCTGCTCATCGCAATTGTTTTGGGCTTGGTCATCGGCACCATCTGCCAGAAGATCGGTGATGCCGGCGAGCTGATCATCCAGATCGGCGCCACTTACAACAGCATTTTCGGCAACTTCCTGAACTTCTGCATTCCTCTGATCATCATCGGTTTCGTGGTTCCCGGCATTGCGGATCTGGGTACCGGCGCAGGCAAGACCCTGGCCGCTACCACCGGCGTTGCCTACCTGTCCACCATCATCGCCGGTTCTCTGGCGTTTGTCGTGGATATGGCCCTGTTCCCCAGCCTGGTGCATGCTGACATGTTCATGGCGGATGCCCAGAACGCAGAAGAGACTGCTCTGAGCGGCCTGTTCACCATCGAGATGCCCCCCATCATGGGCGTTATGGAAGCCCTGCTGATCTCCTTCATCCTTGGCCTGGGCCTGACCCTGATCAAGAATGACACCCTGAAGCTGGCCATCAAGGACTTCTCTGAGATCGTCACCAAGCTGGTCGGCGGCGTTGTGATCCCCCTGCTGCCCTTCCACGTCTATGGTATCTTCGCAAAGCTCACCTATGCCGGCACCATCGTTGAGCTGATGACCTCCTTCATCAAGGTCTTCGCCGTCATCCTGTGCCTGCATGTGATCATCCTGGTGTTCCAGTACACCGTGGCCGGCACCACCGCCAAGAAGAATCCCTTCAGCCTGATCAAGAATATGATCCCGGCTTACACCACCGCTATCGGCACTCAGTCCTCCGCCGCCACCATCCCCGTGACCGTGGAGTGCACCAAGAAGAACGGCGTTGCCGATTCCATCGCGGAGTTTGTCTGCCCCCTGTGCGCCACCATTCACCTGTCCGGTTCCACCATCACCCTGACCAGCTGCTCCATCGCCGTCATGATGATGATGGGTCAGCCCGTCACCTTCGCCAAGATGTTCCCCTTCATCCTGATGCTGGGCATCACCATGGTGGCTGCTCCCGGTGTCCCCGGCGGCGCTGTTATGGCGGCTCTGGGCATCCTGCAGTCCATGCTGGGCTTTGACGAGACCATGCAGGGCCTGATGATCGCTCTGTACATCGCACAGGACTCCTTCGGCACGGCTTGCAACGTCACCGGCGACGGCGCCATCGCTGTGTTCATGGACGCTCTGACCAACAAGAGCAAGAAAAAGCAGAACGCATAAACATACACTCCCTGCTTGTCCGCGCCCTCGGAAACGGGGGCGCGGACAAGCGGAAATGTTTTGACATCTGATAGGAACTTGAATCAATAGGAGGATAAAAAATGTTTCAGGTTACTTCCACCCCCAATGCTCCTGCCGCCATCGGCCCCTATTCTCAGGGCATCACCGCCAACGGCTTCCTGTTTGCTTCCGGCCAGGTGCCCCTGATGCCCGGCAGCGGCGAAGTGGTGGGAACCACTATCGAAGAGCAGGCCGACCGTGCCTGCAAGAACATCCAGGCGATCCTGGAGGCCAACGGCCTGACCTTTGAGGACGTGGTCAAGACCACCTGCTTCCTGGCGGACATGGGCGACTTCGGCGCCTTCAATGCCGTGTATGAGAAGTATTTCGTCAGCAAGCCCGCCCGTTCCTGCGTGGCGGTGCGTGAACTGCCCAAGAAGGTGCTCTGCGAGGTGGAGATCATTGCCGCCTTCCCGGAGAAGTAATTGCAAACAAGCGTGAAGAGGAAATAAAGGAGGATCAGTACATGAAAGACATCGTAGAGATCCGCTGGCACGGCCGTGGCGGCCAGGGCGCAAAGACTGCGTCTCTGCTGCTGGCGGACGCCGCCTTCAACACCGGCAAGTACGTCCAGGGTTTCCCGGAGTACGGCCCGGAGCGGATGGGCGCCCCCATTACCGCCTACAACCGGATCAGCTCTGAGCGGAGCACGGTGCACTCCAACATCTACTACCCCGACTATGTGGTCGTGGTGGACGAGACGCTGATCGGGCCCGTGGACGTCACCGCAGGCCTGAAGAAGGAAGGCGCCATCGTCATCAACTCCAGCAAGAGCCCCGCGGAGCTGCGTCCTCTGCTGAAGGGTTACGAGGGCAAGGTGTGCACCATCGACGCCGGCAAGATCAGCGAGGAGGAGCTGGGCAAGAACTTCCCCAACACCCCCATGCTGGCTGCCATCGTGAAGGTGACCGGCGTCATCGGCGAAGAGGAGTTCATCAAGGATATGGAAGGCTCCTTTAAGCACAAGTTCGCCAGCAAGCCCCAGGTGATTGAAGGTAACATGCGCGCGCTCAAGCGCTCTTTGGAGGAGGTGCAGGTAGGATGAGCCATCTGGCAAAGGATATGACCCCCGACGTGACCTGGAAGGAGATCACCCCGGGCTGCAACATTTATGAGGGCGGTACTTCCGCCACTGTGGAAACCGGCGACTGGCGTACCATGAAGCCCATCATCGACTGGGACAAGTGCAAGCAGTGCCTGCTGTGCGCTCCCGTGTGCCCGGATATGTCCATCCCTGTGGGCGCCGACGGCAAGCGCGGCGAGTTTGACTACTTCTTCTGCAAGGGCTGCGGCATCTGCGCGAACGCCTGCCCCTTCGGGGCCATCACCATGGTCAAGAACACGAAATAAGGAGGGGAAGGAACATGGGTATCAGAGAAAGACTTTCCGGCAACGAGGCCGTTGCCTATGCAATGAAGCAGATCAACCCCGATGTGATGGGCGCTTACCCCATCACGCCGTCCACGGAGATCCCCCAGTACTTCTCCGCTTATGTGGATAACGGGGAAGTGGACACCGAGTTCATCGCCGTTGAGAGCGAGCACTCCGCCATGTCCACCTGCATCGGTGCCGAGGCTGCCGGCTGCCGCGCCATCAGCGCCACTTCTTCCTGCGGCCTGTGCTACATGACCGAGATGCTGTACGTGGCCGCTTCCGACCGTCTGCCCATCACGCTGGCGGTTTCCTGCCGCGCCCTGTCCGGCCCCATCAACATCAACAACGACCACTCCGACGCCATGGGCGTGCGGGATGCCGGCTGGCTGATGCTGTTCGCCGAGACCAACCAGGAGGCTTACGACAACTACCTGCAGGCCATGCGGATCGCCGAGGCGGTCAGCCTGCCCATCATGATCTGCCAGGACGGCTTCATCACCTCTCACGCCATCGAGAACATCGAGCTGGTGGAGGATGACAAGGTCAAGGCGTTCGTGGGCGAGTACAAGCCCCAGCACTTCCTGCTCAACAAGGATGAGCCCATGGCCGTCGGCGCTTACGCCACCCCCGTGTACTACATGGAGGCCAAGCGTCAGCAGGCCCAGGCCATGATGGATGCCAAGGACGTCATCCGCAAGGTCGGTGCCGAGTTCGGCGAGATGACCGGCCGCAGCTACGGCCTGATCGAGAAGTTCATGATGGATGACGCCGAAGAGGCCATCGTCATCATCGGCTCCTCCGCCGGCACCGCCAAGGAAGCCATCCGTGAGCTGCGGGCCCAGGGCAAGAAGGTGGGCCTGATCAAGATCCGTTCCTTCCGTCCCTTCCCCGCAGAGGACATCTGCGAGGCTCTGAAGAACGTGAAGGCCTTCGCCGTCATGGACAAGGACGACAGCTTCAACGCCCACTGCGGCCCCATGTTCGCAGAGGTCAGCGCCTCCTTGTACGCCGCTGGCATCAGCGCCCCCAAGGGCATCAACTACATCTACGGCCTGGGCGGCCGCGACGTGCGCGTGGAGAGCATCCAGCACGTGTTCGCGGAGCTGGAGAAGATCGCGGCCACCGGTAAGACCGGTGAGACGTACCGCTATCTGGACGTCCGGGAATAAGGAGGGAGAAGCATCATGAGCTACAATCTGAAAGAAAATGTCATGAAAGAGGATCGCCTCTCCGGCGGTCACAGAATGTGCGCTGGCTGCGGCTCCCCCATCGCGGTGCGGACGGTGCTGCGCGCCCTGAATCCTGAGGATCACGCGGTTGTGTGCTCCGCCACCAGCTGCCTGGAGGTCTCTACCTTCATGTATCCTTACACCTCCTGGAAGGACAGCTTCATCCACAATGCCTTTGAAAACGCCGGCGCTACCATTTCCGGCGTGGAGACGGCCTATCGCGCCATGAAGAAGCGCGGCAAGCTGGATGAGACCTGGAAGTTCATCGCCTTCGGCGGCGACGGCGGCACCTACGACATCGGCTTCCAGTCCCTGTCCGGCGCCATGGAGCGCGGCCACGACATGGTGTATGTCTGCTATGATAACGAAGCTTACATGAACACCGGCATCCAGCGTTCTTCCTCTACGCCTCACTTTGCCGACACCACCACCACTCCCGTGGGCAAGGTGGTTCCCGGCAAGCCCCAGCAGAAGAAGAACCTGACCAAGATCATGGTCGCTCATGGCGTGCCCTATGTTGCCCAGACCACCTTCATCGGCAACTTCAAGGACATCTCCGAGAAGGCCCACAAGGCCATCTACACCCCCGGCGCTGCCTTCCTGAACGTGATGGCTCCCTGCCCCCGCGGCTGGCGCTATCCCTCTGAGAAGATGATGGAAGTCACCAAGATGGCCGTTGAGACCTGCGTGTGGCCTCTGTACGAAGTCGTTGAGGGCAAGTACATCCTCAGCTACAAGCCGAAGGAGAAGAAGCCCGTTGAGGAGTATCTGAAGATGCAGGGCCGTTTCGCCCACATGTTCAAGCCCGGCAACGAGTGGATGATCGAAGAGACCCAGAAGGAAGTGGACCGCAACTGGGAAGAGCTCCTCAAGCTCTGCGACATGTAAAACGTCCAGTTTGTCTGTTTCTGCTTGCCGGATCTGACAAAAGAACTGCATCCCCCTGTGACCAGCGGTCACAGGGGGATGTTTTCGCATATTACCTGTGGGGATGAGGCGCGGGCTTTTGGCGGAAGATCGTCCGAAGCCACAAAAAGTCCTCCGGGCCGATGACCCGCAGCAGGGTCCAGAGAAAAAGCAGCAGCAACAAACAGCAGCTTCCCGACAATACCAGGCCCAAAGCACCGCTGCCCTGCGGCAGGAGCTCCGCCGCCAGCGCGGCGGCCACGGTACAGACAGCGGCCCGCAAAACCGGAGAGAGGTCCATCCGAATGCCGGAGACCAGAACCAACCGGCGGAAACTGAGCAGGAAATTTACCAGATGGGTGACGGCAAAGCTGAGGAAGTAGCCGCCCAGTCCCAGCCGGGGCAGCAGATACCACAAAAACGCCACATCCAGGAAGGAGGTCAGAAGGTTGTACCGGGCGTTGGCGTCCTGATGTCCAAGCCCCTTGCAGATGGCGTCCGTGACGATGTCGGTGTAGAGCAGAGGCACCAGGGGGGCATACAGCCGCAGATAGGTCCCGGCATCGGGCTCATGGTAGAGCAGTTCTCCCAGCGGACGGGCCAGGGAGAAGAGCACACTGCCCACGGCCAATCCATACAGCAGGGCGGTCCGCAGGCTGCGCCGCGCCAGATACCGCACCCGGGGCTGGCGGTGCCCGGCGGCACAGCGGGAAAACTCCGGGATCAAAAGCGAGGAGAGAGAGAACAAGATGGCGGCCGGCAGCATCAGTACCGGAAAGACCATGCCGTGTACGATGCCGTAGTCCGCCATGGCGTTGACCGTTCCCGCAAAAAGCACCAGCCGCTTGGGGATGATGAGGTTTTCCACGGTGTTGAGTCCGGAGCGCAGATTGTCCGTAAGTCCCAGCGGCAGCGCGATCCGCAGGATCCGCCGGTAGGGCGGCCGGACTTGGGACGCGGTGGCCGGGCGGAGCGGGCCGGTGCGCTGAAGGAGCAGCAGCGCACAGAATCCCACCGCACAGGCTGCGCCGTTTCCCAGAGCCACAGCGGAACAGGCCTGGCCGCTGTCCATTCCGGACTCCCGGGCCAGGAAAAAAACCGTGACGGCCATGGAGCATCCCTGCTCCAGAAATTCCACAAAAATCAGCTCCCGGATCCGCCCCAGGGAGGTGCAGTAGGCATCCAGCACACTGCCCAGACACCGCAGCGGCAAAAACAGCGCGCAGATCCGCAGCGCCGGGAGTACGGCCCTGTCGCCCACCCAGCTCTCCGCCAGCAGCGGGGCAAAATGCCACAGCCCCAGCGCCGCTAGCGATCCCAGCGCCAGCGCATACCGAAAGCAGCCCCGCAGCACGGCCCGGGCATCCTGGGCGCGGCCCCGGCCCAGAGATTCGGCGGTAAGGTAGACCGCACAGGTGCGGATGCCTGCGGAGCCCAGAGTGAAGGCAAGCTCTTTTAGGGAAAACGTCAGCTGCAAAAGGCCCATTCCTGCGGCACCGATCCGGCCGGACAAGAAGACCTGAAAGCTCATCAGGATCAGCCGCAGCAGCAGATTGGATCCCGTCAGGAGCACTGTTCCATAAAAGATGGAGTTTCCAGTTTGCAAAGCCCTCACCTCCCTCTTTACTATATGGGGAGAAGGCGGCAAGATTCCCGGAAGAGCGGGAAAAAGAGCAGCGGCAAACTTTTTCGCCGGTCTCTGCGTCTATATCAAAAAGGCCGCCTGCCCGGCGGCTGATACCTGATGGAAAGGATGAAATGGGATGCGAAAATTGGGTTTACTGCTGGCGGTGGGGCTGCTGTGCCTGTCACTGACGGCCTGCGGCCAAAGCGGGGAAAGCAGCAGTGGGGATACCGCTGACCAGGCGGAGGAGTCTCAGATGCCGGAGATGAATGAGACGGAGGAGGTACAGGACGAAGCGCCAGACGTTGCGGAGCCAACGGAACCGGAACCCGATTCGCAGGCGCCCCTATACGAGGATAATTTTTCTGTGGATACAGAGGCGGTGACGGCCTTTGCGCAAAAGATCCAGTCGGTGACGGCGGAGCAGGACCTGGAAGGATTAGCGGATCTGATCGCCTACCCTGTCTATGTGGGCTTTCCGGAGGGCGGGGAGTCTGTGACATCCAAAGAGGAATTTGTGGCGCTGGGAGCAGAGCGGATCTTTACGCAGGAACTGCTCCAGGAGATCCAGGATGCGGATTTGGAGAGCCTCTCCCCCAGTATGGCGGGATTTTCCCTGTCTGCAAGCGGAAAGCCGAACATTGTCTTCGGCGTGGCGGAAGGAACGCTGGCGGTGCTGGGCATCAACTATTGAAAACGCAGGAAAAAGCGCGCTCTGCCTATATGGACGGTTTTCCCCAAACCGTGCCGTCGCTGTGGAAAAGTCGGCACATACCTGGGGCACGAACGGTCCTTCAGGGTGGTATCGGCAGCAATTTTCAAAAAACTGCCGCTCGTTTCAAAAAGATGCGTGGAAAACTTTTGCCAAGATCAGAACTTCAGGCGGAATGCGACATCGCCTGCCCGGATCTCAGCGCCGCTGCGGAGCACCTGAGGGGCATCCACTGGGGTGTTGTTGACAAAAGTCCCGTTCTGGGAACCAAGGTCCTCCACACACACGGCACTGCCGGTCCAGAAGATCCGCGCGTGGCGGCGGGAGAGGGAGGGGCAGTCAAAGCAGATGTCACAGGCGGAATCCCGGCCCAAGATCAGCTCACCGGTCAGATCGAACGTGGTGGCCTGGCTGGACAGGTTCCCTTCCAGAACCTCCAGCCGGAGGTAAATGCCGCTGCTGCCGGACTCCTCAGGCTGGGGCGGCTGGGGCGGCTGGGGGGAGGCCGGGGCGGGAGCGTTCTTTCGCCGCAGCAGTGCAGCCGCAGCCACCGCTGCCGCGATCACCGCCACGCCGATCACGATCACCACGGTGGGGGAGAACTGAAACGGCTCGGAGGGCTCTTCCGGTTCCGAAGTCGTTGGCGCCGGCGTATCCGCGGCTTCGGCAGGGGGAAGCGCCGGGTCAGGCGAGGTGTCGGCACCGGTCTCACTGCTGTCAGAGGCGGGGAGCTCCACCTCGGATGTTCCCCGGCATACCAGCTGGGAACCGGAGCCGAAGGTGACGGTCACCGGCTGGGTCCCGCCGTCCGAGGAATCGGCACCCAGCTGGAATCCGGTGACCAGCAGGTCCCCGGTATAAGATGCCAGCTGTTCCGCCGCCTCTCCGGCGGTCAGGTCTGGGCCTACCTCCAGGTGGATGCCGCGGGAGGCGTCCACCAAACCGGAGAGCCGGGCGAGGGCTTCGGTGTCGCTGCCGAAGCCTACCGCGTGGAGCAGCACATCAGACTCCTCCAGCCGGGCGGCAAGGGACTCTTGGGAAACGCCGCCCTGGGGATCGTACTGCACGGCGTCCGACAGCACGATGATGCTGCGCAGCTCGTTGCCGGACCGGGGCAGAGCCGCGAAATAGTCCAGAGCCTGGTCAAGACTGGTGTTGAGCCGGGTCTGGGTAGCGGTGTAGGAGATGGAGCCTGCTGCATCCGTCAGCTCTGCGCCGGAGAGATCCTCAGAGAGCACGGTGAACTCCTTCCCGAAGGTGGCCAGGAGGAACCGGGTATTCTCCCCGCTGGCCTGAGCCAGCGTCTGGGCAAAGGCGGTGACGTCTGAGGCAAAATCCGGCATGGAGTTGGAACAGTCCACCAGCAGCATCTCCACCACGGGAGAGCCGGCTTGACGGACGGTTTTGAGGGAATCGGAGGCGGGAAAGACCTGTCCGCCCACCGTGGCCTCCGCCTTGGTGATGGGCTCCGTGACGCCGGAGAGAACAACATAGGTGTAGAGCGTGCCGTCGTAGACAAAGGTGCGCACCAGGTCCGCACTTGCCGCCGCCAGGGCCGAGACGCACAGGCACGCCGCCGCGGCGGCACCAAGGAAAAACCGCAAAAACCGCTTCATCGTCATTCCTCCACAAAAACGGTGATGAGGGAGAAGTTGTCATTCCCCGGCGGGATACGCCGGATGTGGCGCAGCAGCATCAGCTGCGCCCAGTGCTCCGGGGACTGGGCCTTGGCCAGGTCCAGCAGCATCTCCTCATTGTATACAAATTCCCAAAACCCGTCGGAACAGAGGACAAAGGCGTCCCCCGCCTGCACAGGCTCCACTGCTGCCTCCGGCTGGCAGGTGGGCTTGCCCAGCGTCCGCAGAAGGCTGGAACGGTCGTCGTCATGATAGATGTCCATATAGGAGATCTCGCCGCCCAGATACTTCTTGTAGGTCACGGAGTGATCCTGCGTCACGGAGAGGAGTTGGCCGCCGGAGAAGTGATAGATCCGGGAGTCGCCGATATGGGCCCGGAGGGCCTGCGCGTGATCAAGCACCAGGACAGCGGCAGTGGTTTTCATGTCCCCCTGCCCCTCCTGGGCCTGCTGGGAGAGGATCTGTTGGTTGGCGGCGCGGAACAGGGCCGTGAGGCCGTCACCGTCCAGGGTTTCCGCCTGGAGACAGCTGTCAAAGAGCGTGTCTGCGGCAAGCGCCGAGGCCACCTCCCCGCTCTGGTGGCCGCCCAGGCCGTCCGCCACCACAAAGACGCCCCGGTCCCCTTCCGCCCGGCAGCGGACGCTGTCCTCATTATGGGCGCGTCCGCCCCGGTTGGTATAGGAAAAAGCTGAGATCTTCATGGCTCACTCCAAATCGAGATACAGCGTGTTGTCCGGCTCTCCCAGATAGATGGAACTCTTGGGCGGCAGCTTTACCGGAGACTCCGGCGCGATCCGCTGGCCGCCGGCCAGGAAGGTGCCGTAGGTGGAACCAAGGTCCGTCACCACAAAGACCTGTGCCTGCTCGTCAAAGTAGATCTGGCAGTGATGGGCACTGACGCCGGGGGTATTCTCCCGGAACACCAGACGGCAGGTGGCGTTATCCCGCCCCACCTGGATGGGCTGGTGGTGCAGCTGAACCGTCATGCCGCCGTGCTGGGTGGACATGGAGCGAATGACGGGACTGGCACCGGACTGGGCGGGCTGCTCCGGTGCCTGAGGCTGAGCCGGCTGTCCGGCGGCCTTCTTCCGCTTCTTGGAGGCGGAGGCCACCAGGATCACCACCACCAACACCACGACCACCGCTCCGCCGATGGCGCCGTAGAGCATCCAATCACTGCCGGAAGCGCTCTCTGCCGTGGTATAGGGAATGTTGTTGCGGTCCAGCAGGGGCAGGATCTCGCTGACGGAGACGGCATAGAAGAGGTTCTGGTCCAGATCCGACCCGGCGGTGTTGATGCCGATGACGGCGCCGTCCCCATCCGTCAGGGGACCGCCGGAGTTGCCGCCGCTGAGGGCCGCGTCCGTCTGGATCAGCTTGCGGCCGGTGCCGCTCTCCGTCAGAAAGCGGCTGATGCTGCCGGTGGTGACGGTGGCGTCGCTCTTGCTGGCGGAGGTGACGGACTGGACCGTCAGGTCTGCCGCCAGAGGATAGCCCACCGCGTAGACCTCATTGCCCAGCGCGGACTCCGGGGCCTCCCGCATGGAGAGGGCCACCCGCTGGTCCGTGGGCTCCGCCAGCTTCAAAAGGGCCACGTCCTTTTCGTAGTCATAGTCCACCAGGTAAGCTTCTTCCTCCGTGTCCTCGTCGAAGAATACGGCGAGCTCGCCGCCGCCCAGGGCCTTGCCTGCCAGGATGAACTCCTCCACTACGTGGCAGTTGGTGACGATGTACTGGGGATCTTCCCCCTGCCGGCCCACAAAGAAGCCGGTGCCCCGCCAGTAGGACATCTCGCCGGTGCTGTCCGGCGCGCCGGAGGAGATCAGCACGATGCCGTCCAGCACGCTCTGGTCAAAGGCGGCGGAGGCCGGAACGGCGCCCACCAGGAATGCGGCCAGCAATGCCGCAGCCAATACACGGAATTTTTTCATCTTATTCCCTCCCGTTGATGGATTGAATGGAGATCATGGTGCCGGTAAAGTTGTCCTGGGCCGGGAGTCCCTTTTCCAGGACCAGGGTTTCCAGCAGACGGCAGCCCGCGTCCGGAGGCAGGCACATGGCCTCCCGCAGCTCCGCAGGCGTCAGCACGCCGCTGATCCCGTCGGAGCAGAGCAGCAGCACGTCGCCGGGGCACAGAAGAAAGGGGCGGCGGTTGTAATCGGCCTCCCGCAGCTCCGGCATCCCCAAAAAAGCACTCAGCCGCCGGGCGTCCTCGTCAGATTCTGCCCGGGCGGGGTCGCTGGGCTCCCGGCTCAGTTCTTCGAGATAGAGCTCGTTGAGCCGCGTGTGTTCCCGGTTGACTTGGAACACACCGCCGTGGCGCATCAGGAAAATGGCACTGTCCCCCACGCTGATCCAGTGGAGACGGTCCCGTAGGATCCAGACCGCCACGGCGGTGGTGCCGCTGCGGCCGCAGAAGCGCTGGAAGAGAGCGTCATTGATGGCGCAGGTGCCGCTCAGCAGCTGGCGGGGGACATCGCCAGTCTCGTCCAGTGTCTGGAAGAGCTGCAAAAAGCCGTCCACTGCCGCCTCGCTGATGGCTTTTCCGTCCGCCAGGCCGCCCATCCCGTCCGCCACCACGGCAAACACCCCACGGCGGGCCATGGCCTCCGGGTCCGAGGCGTTCACCAGGGCAAAGGAATCCTCCTGTCCCTCCCGGGCACCGATGCCCTGGACGTTTCCCACCAGAATGGGAGCCTGGGGCATGGGGCGGCGGAGCTGCTGCGTGGGGGCGTCATCCGTCACCCGGCGGGACCGGCGGAAAAAGTCACTGATCCGTCCCATGGCCGTCCTCTTCCTGCTTCCAGGTGAAGTGTTCGCCGCACAAAGGGACAAAGAGCAGCTTCGTCTCTCCAAAGTCGATGAGGTCGTATGCCTTCAGCGGCACGGCGGCAAAGACCTCCTCCCCGTTGAGATAAATGATGTTGCGGCCGTCGCCGGGGATGAGGTTGAAGCGGTTGTTGCGCTCGCTGTAACTGAGCTTGGCGTGGTTTTCCGCCGAGAGCTTCATGTCTCCGGTGATGGTGATGTCCATCCGGTCGCTGCGGCCGATGGAGTTGATGCCGCCCCGGATGGTATAGCTCTTGCCCCGGCTGGGACCTGCCACGCAGGCCAGCCATCCCACCACCGGGTCAAAGCCCATCTGGGACTGCATGACGCCCACGGTCCTGCCTCCCTCCGCCACCGGAACGGCCTTGGGCGGCATGGTGGGACGGGGCTCCGCCGCCGGTGCGCCGGAAGGATCATACCCCTTGGGGGGCATGGTCTTGGAGGGCGCCGTGACCGGCGTATACCCCCGGGGCGGCTGGGTCTTGTTCTCCGCCGTGACCGGGGTGTATCCCCGGGGCGGCTGGGTTTTCTGGTCGGCGGTCACCGGAGTGAGCGGCGCCGTTTTCTGGGGGGCCGTGGCCGGTACCGGCGTGCCGGGAGCGGGCGTGGAGAGGTGGATGGGAGCCGTGCGGCCCGCAGCCGCCACGGTGATCTGCTGATGGGTGTTGCAATAGGGACAGACGGCGTATTTTTCCGGGTCATAGAGATGGCCCCGGCCGCATTCGATCTGCGCCATGGTAATTCCTCCTTTTCCTGAATGGGTCAGCCCTTGGTCAGATTGGGAACGTGGGCCACTGGCGACCAGTCGCTGATTTTGGCATTGCCGTATTCCCGGATCTCCAGGGACTGGAGATTGGTGAGGTTTGCAAGGGCGGAGATGTCCGTGACACCCCGCTCCGTCAGGGTCAGGGACTGGAGATTGGTCAGCTTCCCCAGGGGGGAGATGTCGGTCAGGCCGGGGTGGTTGTAGTCTCCGTTGATGTAGATCTCCAGAGAGCGGAGGTTGGTGAGGCTTGCCAGGGGAGCGAGACTGGTGACCCGCTCATTGATGTTGAGGTAGAGGTCCGTCAGGCCGGTGAGGCTGGAAAGAGGCGCCAGCGAGGAGTAGCCTGCCGTGTCGGAGTTGCCGTAGAGCCGCAGGGAGGTCAGCTTGGTGAGGCCTGCCAGGGGCTCCAAACTGGCCACATCGCCGGAGATCTCCAGATTGGTGAGCTCCGTGAGGCCGGAGAGACCGCTGATGTCCAGCAGAATGTGGGCCTGATAGTTCATGGAGGGCAGCCGCAGGGACTGGAGCTTGGTGAGCCCCGCCAGCGGGTCTACGTTTTGATAGGTCGCGTCGCTGCCGTAGAAGTCCAGTTCCCGGAGCTCTGTCAGGTTTTCGATCCCCTGGAAGCTGGCCAGGCCGTCCGCTTTCATGGAGAGGCTCTGGAGGGAGGTGAGCTTGGAAAAGGCGGTGAGGTCCTTCACATAGCCGTCGGTATAGAGGTAGAGGGACTGGAGCTGCGTGAGGTTCGCCAGCGGGGAGAAGTCCTCAATATACGGATTGGTGTTGCTGCCGTTGGGAGAGATCTGCAGCTGCTGCAGCTTGGTCAGGCCCGCCAATGGACTCAGGTCTGTAAAGTTCAGACTGCCGTAGAGGTAGCACTCCTTCAGCTCCGTCAGGTTCTCCATCCCCGAAAGGCTGTTCAGCTGACCCATGTCCAGCCGCAGGGACTGGAGTTTGGTCATGCCGGAAAGGCAGGAGAGGTCCTCCGCCGTCAGGCCACTGGCCACGTTCCCGATGCGCTGGAGCTCCAGGCTCTTGAGATTGGTGAGACCGGCCAAAGGGGCAAGGTCCACCTGATTGAAACTGCCGGCAAGCTGCAGCTCCGTGAGATTGGTCAGATTCTCCAGGGGAGAGAGGTCCTCCACACCGGAGACCAGGATCCGCAGGGATTCCAGGTTCGTCAGGCCTGCCAGCGGCGTCAGGTCGCTGATGCCGCTGCTTACGCTGTTGCCCCAGCTGCCGTCAAAGCTGATCTCCGTCAGGCTGGTGAGCTCCGCCAGGGGGCTTAGATCGCTGATGGCAGATCCGGGGGGCAGGGAGAGATAGGTGAGATTTTTCATGTTGGCCAGAGGAGAGAGGTCGCTGATGCCGGCGTTGCCGTTGTTGCCGCTGCCGCCGGAGAGCTGCAGCTCCTCCATTTGGGTCATCCCTGCCAGGGGGGAGAGGTCGGAGATCTCGTTTTGCCGCAGATTCAGGCTCCGCAGCTCCGTGAGGGGCTCCAGAGCGGAGAGGTCCGTGATCTTGTTTTCCCGCAGGTCCAGGTAGGTGAGGTTCACCATGTACTGCAGGGGTTCGATGTCCTCATCTGTCAGCCCCATGCCCTGGAGGCGCAGCTCCCGTTCATTGGTGCTGTATGTTTCGCCGGCGATGGTGACGGAGGAGACCGGCGACTGCTTGAGGGGCGGGCCGTCGTCCTTCCCGCCGCCGGAAAGGACACCCACGGCGATGACCACCGCCAGCACGGCCGCGGCGATGCCGCCGAAGAGGGCGGGCTTTTTCTTCACTTTGGCGATGGCGGCGTCCAGCTGGCCGCCGGCAGTGGCAGGCGGCGGCGCGGCTCCCGGTACCTCCACCACCCGCTGGGATTCGATGGCCTCCAGGAACTCCGCGGCGGACTGGAACCGGTCCTCCGGCTGGACGGCAAGACCCTTCAAAATGGCTTTGTCTAGGTACTCCGGGATGTCGATGCCAAGCTCCGAGATGGGGACCAGTTCATCCTTGTCCAGCCGCTCCAGGCTCTCCGGCGGGAGATACCCGGTGATGGCGGCGTAGAAGCAGGCGGCGCAGGAGTATACGTCAGTGTAGGGGCCCTGGCGGCTGCGGCGGATGTACTGCTCTTTCGGGGCATAGCCCACTTTCAAGATGACGTCCAGGCTCTTGGACTTGTCGCCGATGGAGTACCGGGCGGAACCGAAGTCCAGGAGCTTGACCATGCCGTCCTTGGTGATGTAGATGTTGTCCGGGGTCACGTCACGGTGGATGAAGCCCTCGGCGTGGACGGCGGTGAGCGCCTGGAGCACCGGGATCATGACGTTGCAGGCGTCCTCCACGCTGACCTTGCCGCCGTGATTGGCGATATAGGTCTTGAAGGAGATGCCCTCGATGTAGTCCATGACGAAGTACGAGGTGTCGTTTTCGTCGAAGTAGCTGGACACGCCGGCAATGTTGGGGTGGCCGATGAACTTGGCCAGCGTGCGGGCCTCTTCCTGGAACCGTTCTGAGCCGTAGGTGAATGCCTCGGTCTTGCTCTCTGCCAGGACAGAGACGGTGGTGCCGTCCACACGGGTGGCCAGTTCGCCGGGCATAAACTCCTTGATGGCGACCTTCGCATCCAACTGGGTGTCCAGCGCCAGATAGGTGATGCCGAAGCCGCCCTGGCCCAGTACCCGGCCTACGATATAGCGGCCGTTGAGCACGGTGCCGGCCCGCAGGGCGACCGGGTACTTCTGCTCGTTTTCACTGAGGTCAAAGCCGCAGTGGGGGCAGGGACCATCTCCTTCAGGACGCTCCTGAAAACAGTTGTAGCAAAGATGTTTGTTGAAGCCTTCCATGCAAAAACCTCACTTTACAATGGATCGTGGCCATGCATTCCCACGGGGGAGCATGGAATGAGAGATTTGCCTGCTGCTGCAGGCGGATATAAGCCGTGATGTCTGCCATCGGCGCACAAAAGAAAAGGCGGGCGGGATTGCTCCCGCCCTGCCCAGGATACAGGGACTACAAACCCAGCAGCTGCTTTTTCTTTTGGTCGAATTCTTCCTGTGTGATGACGCCGCTGTCCAGCAGAGCCTTGAACTTGCCGATCTCGTCCGCGGCACCGACGGGAGGTGCCTTGCGGGGAGGAGGCACCGGCTGGACCGGGGCATTCTTATCGGGGATGAGCAGGATGTGGATGATGGCTACGATGAACAGCATCCAGCCATAGAACCACCACAGCCCGAAACTGTACCCCTTTTCCTTTGCGATAAAGGCGGGGATGAGCCCCAGCCCGGCGGCAAAAATCAGGCAGACGATACAGTATATCAGAAGAAAGTCTGTCATTTACCGGTACCTCGCCGCCTTACAGGTCCAGCAGCTGCTTTTTCTTGGCGTCGAACTCCTCTTGGGTGATGGCGCCGCAGTCCAGCAGATCCTTGTACTTTTTCAGTTCGTCCGCCACGTCAAAGCCGGGCGTCCGCTGCCGGGGGGCAGTGTATTGCGGTGCGGAATACTGGGGCGCAGCGTACTGGGGCGCGGCATAGGGCTGGGCATCGCCGGCGCCGGTCTCCAGGGCATTGATCTTATCCTGCATGAGGATGGGAGGAATGATCCCTACAAAAATCGCCAGGATCAGGCACAGCGTGGAAAGATCCGAGGGGATCCCTCTGGATACGGAGAGCTTGTCGAGCCGCTGGGCGCTCTTGTAGATCCAGTAGATGGCATAGAAGGGTACAAACATGCACAAAAGCAGTTTGGTGGTGGGGTTGCGGGGCGGCTCATCTTCTACCTGGTTGAGATAGCGGGTGGTGCGATAGATCCAGATGTAATACCAGATGCCGAAGGTGAACAGCAGCAGCAAAACATGTTTGACCATGCTGCAGTAGGCGCTGCCGGCGGGAGCCGTGTTCTGGGCAGTGTATCCGCCGGAGGCTGCGGATGCATAACCGCCGGAAGGGGCGGTGCCGCAGCTGTCCGCAGCGCTGCTGGCGGTGCTGCTGGCGGCGCTGATCGCGGGGGCTGCGGAACGGGGCTGCACCCCGGGGAAGAGACCGCCGTTGGGATCAATGGTCCAGGCGGCGGTACACAGCAGCACCACGGCGATCAGCGCATAAGCGATGGTGTTGGAGAAGAGCTGCTGGATGAAAAAGCCAAACCCGGATCCGACGAAGAACAGTCCCCACACCAAAGCCAGGAACCGGAACACGATGCACACGGCCAGGCAGGCAGCAGGAACGAACCAGAATTTTTTGGCGGTTTCCCGCAGCGTAGGCAGAGCCTGCGTCAAAAGCGCTACCAGCAGCAGAGCCATCATAATGAAGGCAGCGGACCGCAGCAGGTAGATCAGGCGGAAGGAAAAGCTGGTGTAAGGAGAGAACAGGTTGCGAAGTTCATTGAGGGCGATCACGCCGAATCCGATGGAGAGCAGAACGCTCTGCTTTTTCATCAGCAGCATCGCTGCGAGGAACGCATAGGCCGCCAGGAGCAAAATCCCCCAGACGATCCCGGTGATCGGGAAAACATCCGGGCCATACATGAGCCGATAGCGGCTGAAATCCACGACTTCTTTCAAAGAGAGAAGCGCGGTGATGGCGGCAGCGATCCCGCCGATGAGACTGCTGGAGACCGAGGACGTTTTGGGCTGCATGATTTTTGTGTTCTCCGGATCGCCCGATGTGGCGCTGGGCGGAGGAGATACTCCCTTCCTGATGGATTTTCTTTCTTTCTCTTGAGATCAGAATGATGCCACACACATAAAACAGGTCAAATTGCCTGCCGCAGGGTCAAAGCAGGGTCTTTTCATTTTCCGAGAAGAGCTTGTCGTTGATGTCGTTGAGGTCTGTGCCGTGGAGGATGCCGTGAGTGATGATGGCGTCCCGCTTGATCCGGGGATAGAGCTGGGCATAGGAGGCCTGCTGGAGCAGACGCTGGGTCTCCTCCAGTGAACATCCAAGCCCGATGCACAGGCACAAAAGTCGGTCCCGGGAGGGGTTCCGCCGACCGGAGAACACCTGGTGGAGGTAGATCTCACTCATGCCGGCCTTCCGCGCAAGGGCCGCTTTTGTCATTGTTTTTTTCTCATAGAGCTGGGAAAGAAGATCGGAAACGCTCTTGTCGGAAAAGAAAGATTGGTTTTCGTGAATGTAGTGATCGATATTTGCATCACGCATCAGCTCCTGACTCAGGTCGCTGGTGGATTTTTCTTTCACGTGGTCTCGCCCCTTTACTTCCATGTCAAAATCACCTATACTAAATGTACAACGCTTTCCAAAATCATACAATATGCACACTGCATAGTACCTTCCACTGTAAGGAGAGGATTTCCATTTACGATTGGCTGCTGCATGTTTTACAGGAAGAATATGAACAGGTCCGGCAGATGAAGGAGGGGGCTCGGGGCAGCGTATGGCTGATCCGCCACAAAGCCACCGGACAAAAATTCATTCTGCATCGCTTTGCCGGAAACGCGGAGGTTTACCGCAAGCTCCTGGACTATACCTGCCCGTATCTGCCCACTGTGTATGAAGTGGCGGAGAAGGACGGGGAAAATCTGGTGCTGGAGGAATTTATCGAAGGGGATACACTGGGCTTTTTGCTTCAGGATACCCTTTTTTCCACAGAGGAGACCCGCAAGATCGCCACCCAGGTGTGCCGGGCGCTGTGGGTGCTCCACTCCATCGGTGCGGTCCACCGGGACGTGAAACCGGAAAACATCATCCTGCGGGGATCGGAGGCGGTCCTCATTGACTTCGACGCTGCCCGGATCCACAAGCCGGAGCATGAAAACGACACGCAGATCCTGGGGACCACCGGCTTTGCCGCCCCGGAACAGTACGGCCTGTCTCAGTCGGACATCCGAACCGACATTTACGCCATGGGCATCCTTATCAATGTGATGCTCACCGGAGAGCACCCCTCCAGAAAGCTGGCGGAGGGGAAAATGGGCCGCATCGTGGACCGCTGTACCCATGTCAATCCCCAGCGGCGCTACAAAAATGTGCTGCGGCTGATGGAGGCGCTGTGAGATGAGCGAGAAGCGGAGCGCTTGTCCTTACTGCGGTGCCAGCTTGCCGGCAGAGGCTGCGTTTTGCCCTCATTGTATACATAGTATCCGTTCCCGTCAGGCATTGAAGGTCCCCTCCCATCTGTGGAGAAAGACCTTGAAATGGGCTGTGGGCGCCGTTGTGCTGGCTGCTGTGGCCTTGGGGCTGTATCGGTATGTGGCCCCCGCGACTTATGACGCATACGGCGAAGTGACCTACACCGACGCCGACGGTACGTATCAGCTGCTGCTCACCTTCCGGAACGAGCGGTTCACCCCCCAGCCGGAGATCACGGAACAGGCAGAACAGGACGGGGAGTACCGGATGCCGTCCCGGCTCTTTATCAACCATGTGGACACCGGGGCCAACGCCGGGCAGATGTTTTTGCAGAAGGTGGATACGGTCTCCGCCGAGATCCGCCAGCCGGCGGACAGCCCCTCTCCCATGGTCTGCTCCCAGCCGGAGTACCGGGACTTCTCCCCGGAGGCCGCCCAGATCTCCCTGGTGGATTTTACCGGCCGCAGCGCCCCTGCGGAGCTGGTGTGGACCATCCGGATGGAAAACGGCGATACCATCCGGCTGCGCCAGAAGATCGCAGTGGAGCAGATCAGGACTTATGATTACGGTCCGGAGGACTATCCCATGTCCACCATGGAGGACCTTCAGGCCCTGGTGGACCAGATCACACAGGAGATCCCGCTGCCGGCGGTGGTGAATCTGCACCTGCCTGCCGTGACCTATACCGGCAGCCTCACCATCGACGGCCGTCCTATCAATCTTTATGGATCCGTGGACCCAGCGGGAAAACGGACCACCTTTACCGATACCGTCCGGGTGGGCCCTAAAGAGGGTCCCATTACCTACTTCTACGATCTGGACTTTGCCGGGGGCGGGACCGGGGTGGGCGTGTCCGCCTCCGCACGGTTCTGGGCGGAGAACTGTACCTTTACCCACTGGAAAACCGGTGTTTTGGGGTATGGAGATGTGTGGGTCAACGTGATCGGCTGCCGGTTTGCGGAAAATGGCACCGGGTTCCACTTCAACAGCAGCGGGAGCTATGTGACCCACACCCTGTTCAATGACAATACCTTTGTGGAAAATGATACCGCCGTGCTGCTGGAGGACGTGCCGTCGGACGAGCCTCTGAACTTCCAGGGCTGCCGGTTCACCGACAACGGTGTGGACATCGACAACCGCTGCGGCCAGCCGGTGGAGATTTCCCAGGCCATCTTTGAGTAAGCTGCGGCGGAAAGGAGCAACCATATGGAACGAATTTGTCCTCACTGCGGCACACCGCTGCCGGATGAGGCTGCCTTTTGCCCCCATTGCGCGCGGAATGTCCGTGAACGGAAAACGCAAAAGATCCCCATTCCCCTGCGCAGGAAAGTCCTGCTGGGACTGCTGGCGCTGGTGGTTCTGGCCGCTCTGGGCGGCGGGATGTATTGGGCTGCCCGGCCCTACGTGCCCAAGGAGTATGACGGGATAGGGGAAGTGTACTATACCCTGGACGATACCGCCTACCAGATCCTGGTGGCGTGGCCCAACGACCGCTGCGCACCGGCACCGGACATCTATCAAAACGGAAGGGCGGAGGAGACCACCCGCTGGCCCTCCCGGCTCTACGTCAACTACAAGGATACCGGCGCCGATGGCTGGGATGTGTTTTCCCAGCAGGTGGATGCGGTGCGTGTGGAGGTAGAGCAGGATGAAAACGGCGCTTCCGATCTTGTTGCGGAGGAACCCACGGTCCGGGACGATTACTCGCCGGACGCCGCTATGGTCTCCACGCTGGATTTCGCCGGGGATTGCGGAGAGCCGCAGGTGGTGTGGATCCTGGAGATGAAAAACGGGGATGTGATCCGGGTCCGGCAGACCATGCATGTGACGCTCATCAACAGCTATGTCTATGATTACCACGACTATCCCATGGAGACCATGGAGGAGCTCCAGGCTCTGGTGGAGCAGATCGGGGAGGAGACGGACCGGCTGGATGAGGTGCTCATCTATCTGCCCCCGGTGACTTATGAGGGAAAGCTGGAACTGACGGGCCGCTCCTTTGAGTTCCATGGCTGTACGGACGGTACAGGCCGCACGGTTTTCACCGATACGGTCCAGGTGGCCACGAAGGACTCCTACTGGCTCAACTTCTTCTATGACATTGACTTTGTGGGCAGCGGCACCGGCGTGGGGCTTTCTTTTGCAGAAAGCGGGAGGGCCACCCGGTGTACGTTTACCGGCTGGAAGACCGCCGTGCTGGGCTATGGCTATGCCTGGGTCAATGTCATTGAGTGCCAGGTGACGGACAATCAGACGGGATTCCACTTCAACAGCATCGGTCAGAGTGCCAACCATACGCTCTACACCGACAATGTGTTTGCCCGCAACGGTACCGCCGTGCTGCTGGAGAATGTTCCCACCGACTTGATGATGGACTTTTCCGGGTCTGTGTTTACCGACAACGGCACGGACATCGACAACCGCTGCGCGCAGCCGGTGGATCTCTCGCAGGCGACCTTTGACGGCGCCGGACCTGCCTGAACCGCGGGCGGACTCTTTCGCAGAGAAAAAACTTATGAAACACCGGGGCCGGTTGCACAAAAATGTGCAACCGGCCCCGGTGTTTTCCCTTTAAGCAGGCGCACGGCGGCAAAGCAGAAAAAAGCGTCCGGGCAGCGGCCGCGGCGGACCGGAGCCGACCATGTGCGCAGAATGCAGAATGAAAGGAGAACAAACCACATGAGTTTATATGGAGAGCACTGGAAAATCGACGGCGTGACCGTGGGAATGATCCAGCGGGGGTCGGAGAATGGCTGCTACCGGGTCATCATTGAGCGGGAATACGCGGAGCTTCCCCAGATCGAGGCGATCAGTTGGCAGCAGCCTGTGATCGAGCATCTCCGGCCGGAGGTCCCTGATGAGATGAGACTGCCGGAAGGCTATGGCTTCACGGTGGAGCGGATCACCTACGACAGCGCCACCAGAAGCTACACAGTGGAGCTGAAAACGGCCCGACAGTACTTGGGAGACGTGGCTGACTATCAGGCCCAGGTGGAGGAGCTGACTGCCAGCCTCTCTGCCAAAGAACAAGAAGCGGCACAGCTGCGGGAGACGGTGGCGGACAAGGAGGCTGCCATCGAGGCCCAGTCCCAGGAGCTTGCGGCGTTGAAGGAGGATGGTACCGCGGCGGCGGAGGCGCAGCTGCAGGCGGCCTATACGGAAGGAGTGGAGAGCAATGGCTGAGATGTTGATTCTGGCGGAGGAAAAGATCCGGGAGCAGGGCCGGTCGGACGCGGCTGCGCTGGCGGAACGGGCGGTGTCCGGCGAGGCGGACGGTGCGGAACTGCTGGCAAGCAAAGCAAAGATCCCCACCTGGCGTGCCCGGGATTTCAGCACCGAGGAGACCCCCGTGGGCAAGCCCTACAAATGGGGTGAGATGGTCTACAAGCTGGTGCAGCAGCATGATGCCACCGACAACCCGGACTGGACGCCGGACAAGGTGCCTGCCCTGTGGGCGGCAGTTTCGGAAGAGGGACAGACCGGGACCCGGGAAGACCCCATCACGGCGGCCCGGGGAATGGAATACGTCTATGGCCTGTACTATCAGGACCCGGAGGACGGCAAGACCTATCTCTGCAAAAGAAGCGGGGAGAGCGACGGCGGCAAGATCATTTTGCAGTACCTGCCCCATGAGCTGATCGGGCAGTACTTTGAGGAGGCCCAGTGATGGACGCAGAGAATAAGATCCTGCATCTCAAGGCTGCGGCTGCCGGAGTGATCGCGATCTTTACGGCCCTGTGGGGCTGGTTTGGCTGGGTGGTACTTGCCTGGGTGGCGCTGATGCTGGCGGACTGGCTGGTGGGCAGTGCCGTGGCAGCCAAGGAGGGCTGCTGGTCCAGCGCCAAAATGCGGGAAGGCGCCTGGCACAAGGGCGGCATGCTGCTGGTGGTATGCGTTGCCCTGACAGCAGACTGGCTGGTGGGATCCATCCTCGGAAATCTCCCCGGAATTACCCTGCCATTTACTTACTCGGTGCTGATCGGCCCGCTGGTGATCGTCTGGTACATCATCGGCGAGCTGGGGAGCCTGGCGGAACACGCGGTGGCCATGGGGGCCAATGTGCCGTCGTGGCTGATGGAGATGCTGGAGGCCGGGAAAAACGCCGTGGATGCCGCCGGCGATCAAATCACTGCCGGGGATGGGGCCAACACCACGCCCCGGGCATAAGCTGATGGAGAGCAGCCGCATCGGAAAAGAGGAGGCGTATGAGCGTGAGGATCTGCGGCATCATCATAACCGATTCTGCGCTGCATGAGGCTGCCGATGAAGTGGGCCGCGGCGGGCCCGGGAAGGTTGCGGCCTGCGGCAGACAATATGCGGTCCGGGGCAGCGCCCCGGCGCTTTGCTGAAGGAGTGTCTGGCAAACCCCGGAAATTACGGCGGGGCCCGGCAGGCCTCTCAGATCAAATATCTGGTGTATCACTATACCGGCAACGACGGAGACAAGGCGGTCAACAACGCCGCTTATTTTCAAAACAACATTGTCAAGGCCAGTGCCCACTACTTTGTGGACGATGCCTGCGTGTACCGGTCGGTGCCGGATCTGCGGGTAGCCTGGGCAGTGGGGGGCAGCAAATATCCAAATGCCGCGCTGACCGGCGGAGGCACCATGTACGGAAAGATCACCAACACCAACAGCCTTTCCATCGAATTGTGCGATACCGTCCGCAACGGGATCTATCAGGCCAGCGAGGCCACCCTGGAAAACGCTGCGGCACTGGGACGGGAACTAATGGAAAAATACGGAATCCCGCTTTCCAATGTGTACCGTCACTTTGATGTGACGGGAAAGCACTGTCCCAGCTATTTGATCAGCGCCCGGAAATGGGCGGAATTCAAAGAGAGATTGGAGGAGGAGACTGTGGTGCGTTATCAGTGTCTGAAGGACGTTCCGGCTGCGTTCCAGCCCACCATCAAGACTTTGATGGATGCGGGGATTTTGCTGGGGGACGGCAGCGATCCTGACGGGAACGGGGATGTGATCGATCTGAGCCACGACCAGGTGCGCACGCTGGTGTTCGTGTACCGGGGCGGCGGCTTTGACGAAAAGCTGCGGAAAGCCGGACTGAAGCCGGTGGTAGGCTGAGCATAGGCCTCGGCCCATCAAAAAAGAGCCGTCGGGCAGAAATGCCCGGCGGCTCTTTTTTTGGATCCTCGTGCCCGACCGAAGCCGGGCCTCCTCATGAGAAAAGGGAAGGGAAACGTATCAAGGTTCCTGCCGGAAAAGTATTGCAACAGGGACGGCATCCCGGCAGAAGTGTCCGTCCCGTGGAAAAAAGCGTGAGAGCATGCGGCACCTGAAAAGGCGTCACTGGGGCGGGAACGCCCGAGAGAAGAGGGCTTACTTGCCCAGCATGGCGATTTTGAAACCTTGTCCCTCTTTTCCCATCGGATTGCAGGCTCAGGCCCCGGCTGCCCGGAAGGCCTGCCGGGGGCTGAGCCAGTGTGCGCTGTCAGCAAAGAAGGCTGAGAACGCGTTGAAGTTCCTGCGGGGCATGGACCAGAGCGTCTGCTCCTGCCAGTTCCTCGGCGCTGCCGTAGCCGTACAGGCAGCCGGCAAACCGCAGGTGGTTCCGCTCTGCCGCCTCCCGGTCCGCTGCCCGGTCGCCCACCACCAGGAACGGCCCGCCGTATCGCTCCATCAGGGCGGGGACGATCCGGTATTTGGGCTGGTAGCCGAAGTCCTCCCCGCAGAACAAACCGTCGAAATACCGGGAGAGGTGAAAGAAGCGGTCGTGGGCGTCCAGATAGCTGCGGGGGCAGCTGCTCAAAAGCACCATCGGCCTGCCCGGCTTTTTCAGGGCGGAAAGGGCCTCCGGCACACCGGGGTAGAGCTGCGCGCCGCCCTCGATCCGGGAGAGCATCCCGGTGCCAACCTGTTCTATGGCTCGGCGCTTTTCCGCCTCCGGAAGTCCCGGCAGGAGGCAGTCCCACGCACGCTCCGGCGGCATGCCGATCCAGGAACGGACCTCCCGGTCCGTGAGCTGCCGGGGCGGAGCCAGCCCCCGGTCCGACAGGCGGTCGTAGACCGCCTGCATGGCCGGAGCGTAGATCCGCAGGCTCTCGTGGAGGGTGCCGTCGTAGTCGAAGAGGAGGCCGGTCATCCTCACGCTTCCAGGGCGCGGATCAGGTTCACCATCTCGATGGCGCCCTGAGCGCACTCGGCGCCCTTGTTGCCGGCCTTGGTGCCGGCCCGCTCGATGGCCTGTTCGATGGTGTCGGTGGTGAGGACGCCAAACATCACGGGAATGTCGCTATTCAGCGCCACATTGGCCACGCCCTTGGAGACCTCGCTGCACACGTAGTCGTAGTGGCTGGTACTGCCCCGGATCACGGCGCCCAGGGCGATGACGGCGTCGTACTTGCCGCTCTTGGCCATTTTGGAGGCGATCAGCGGGATCTCAAAGGCGCCGGGGACCCAGGCCACGGAGATGTCCTGGGGCTGCACGCCGTGGCGCAGGAGACCATCTTCACAGCCGCTGAGGAGCTTGGAGACGATAAACTCGTTGAACCGGGCGGCCACGATGCCAACCTTAATGCCTTTGCTGATGAGATTTCCTTCAAAAACGTTCATACTATGATTCCTCCCAATTTTATTTTTGATGTGCTCAGTAATTGACCAAATGCCCCATCCGCTTCTGCTTCGTCCGCAGATAGAAGAGGTCCTCTTTGGTGGCGGCGATCTGGATGGGGACCCGCTCGGTGATCTCCAGGCCGAAGTCAGAGAGCTGGTAGATCTTTTCCGGGTTGTTGGTGAGAAGCCGCATGGTCCTGACCCCCAGGTCCCGGAGGATCTGGGCGCCGGTCCAGTACTCCCGCAGGTCCGGGGCAAAGCCCAGCTTCACATTGGCGTCCACGGTGTCAAAGCCCTGCTCCTGCAGCTCGTAGGCCTTGAGCTTGTTGATGAGGCCGATGCCCCGGCCCTCCTGGCGCATGTAGAGCAGCACGCCCCGGCCCTCCGCCTCGATCTGCCGCATGGCCGCGGCAAGCTGATCGCCGCAGTCGCAGCGGCGGGAGCCGAACACGTCGCCGGTGAGGCACTCGGAGTGGACCCGGCACAGCACGTCTTTCCCGTCGCCGATGTTGCCCTTCACCAACGCCACATGGTGTTCGCCGGTGAGGTCGTTGATGTAGCCGTAGATCTGGAAATCGCCGTAGCGGGTGGGCATTTTGGCGCAGGCCTCCCGGACCACGTGCTTGTCGTGGAGGCGGCAGTAGTCCTGGAGGGACTTGATGGTGATGACCTTGATGCCCCACTCCCGGGCTTTTTCCAGCAGCTCCGTGGTACGCATCATGGTGCCGTCGTCCCGCATGATCTCACAGCAGAGGCCGCAGGGAGTGAGGCCAGCCAGACGGCACAGGTCCACCGTGGCTTCCGTGTGGCCGTTGCGCACCAGCACGCCGCCCCGCCGGGCCACCAGGGGGAACACATGGCCGGGCCGGCGCAGGTCCTCGGGCCGGGTGGAGAGATCCACACACTTGCGGCAGGTGTAGCCCCGCTCTTCGGCGGAGATGCCGGTGGTGGTGTCCACATGGTCGATGGAGACGGTGAAGGCGGTGCAGTGGTTGTCGGTGTTCACCTTCACCATCTGTTCCAGTCCCAGCCGGGCGGCGATCTCCTCGCTCATGGGGGTGCAGATGAGGCCCTTGGCATGCATGGCCATGAAGTTGACGTTTTCCGTGGTGGCGAACTGGGCGGCGCAGATGAGGTCGCCCTCGTTCTCCCGGTCCTCATCGTCGATGGAGAGAATGAGGTGTCCCGCCCGGAGTTCCTCCAGGGCTTCTTCCACGGTGCAGAATTGCTGATCCATGTTGTATTCCTCCCTTATCCAGATCAAAAGCCGTTTTCGGCCAGAAATTCCAGTGTCACGCCCCGGCTGCCGGTAGGCTCCGGTGCGGGCTGCAGCAGTTTTTCCACGTATTTTCCGATGATGTCCGTCTCCAGGTTCACCGTGTCTCCGGGGCCTTTCTCCCCCAGGATCGTCACCTGGGCCGTGTGAGGGATCAGCGAGACGGAAAACCGGTCCTGCTCCACGGCGGCAACCGTCAAACTGATGCCGTCGATGGTGATGGAGCCCTTTTCCACGATGTAGCGCAGCAGCGGCGCCGGGGTCTCCACGGTGTACCACACGGCGTTGTCGTCCCGGCGGGTGGCGGCGATGCGGCCGGTGCCGTCGATGTGGCCGGAGACGATGTGGCCGCCGAAGCGGCCGTTTGCGGCCATGGCCCGCTCCAGATTCACCCGGCTGCCGGAAGTAAGGCTCCCCAGAGAGGAGCGGCGCAGCGTCTCATGCATGACGTCGGCGGTAAAGAAACCGCTGCCCAGGGAAGTGGCGGTGAGGCACACGCCGTTGACCGCCACGCTGTCACCCACCTTGAGATCGGAGAGCACCGTCTCCGCCCCGATGGTCAGCACCGAGGAGTGGGCGCCCCGCCGGATCTGCCGGATGACGCCGACTTCTTCAACGATTCCCGTGAACATGTCCCACGACCTCGCTTTCCAACAAAAAATCCGGCCCGATCTGGGTGACGGTGGTGTTTTGCAGCTGCACCGCCTGGGCAGGCAGCTCCACGCCCGTTCCCGCCACCGGGGACTTGGCGTCCGCTCCGCCAAAGAGCTTGGGGGCGATGTAGGCTTGCACCCGCTGCACGATACCGCTCTCCAACGCCGCCCAGTTCAGTGTGCCGCCGCCCTCCAGCAGCACGCTGTCGATCTGCTCCGCGCCCAGGCGCTCCATCAGAGCCTCCAGGTCCACATGGCCTGCCCGGCAGGGCAGGTCCCAAACCCGGCACCCGGCGGCCTCATAGGGGGCATAGCGGTCCCGCTGCCCGCAGACGGCCAGAATGGTGGGCACCTCCCGGGCGGTGCGGACGATGCGGCTTTCAAGGGGTGTGCGCAGGTGGGTGTCGCAGATGATCCGAATGGGGTTTTTGTCGCCCTCCATCCGGCAGGTCAGCAGGGGGTCGTCCGCGAGAACCGTGCCCACCCCCGCCATAATGGCGGTGTAGCGGTGGCGGTCCTGGTGGACCCGCCGCCGGGCCTCCTCCCCGGTGATCCACTGGGAGGCCCCGGTGCGGGTGGCGATCTTGCCGTCCATGGTCATGGCGTACTTCATCACCACATAGGGCCGCCGGGTCTGGATGAAGTGGAAAAAGACCGGGTTCAGGGCGTCGCATTCCGCTTTCAAAACGCCGCTTTCCACCTCCACGCCCCGGCTGCGGAGCAGCTCCAGCCCTTTGCCTGCCACCAGCGGATTGGGGTCTGAGGACCCCACCACCACCCGGGCGATGCCTGCCTCCAGAATGGCGTCGGTGCAGGGGGGCTGGCGGCCCTGGTGACAGCAGGGCTCCAGTGTGACGTATAAGGTCGCGCCCCGGGGTGAGGCGGTGCAGTTTTGCAGGGCGTGCCGCTCCGCGTGGAGCTCACCGCATTTTGCGTGCCAGCCCTGGCCGATGATGGTGCCGTCCTTCACCAGCACGGCGCCCACCAGCGGGTTGGGGGCCGTCCAGCCGGTGCCCCGCTTGGCCAGTTCCACAGCCAGGCGCATGTAATCCAAATCTTCCATATGCAGCCTCCGAACAAAAAAGGTGCCTTGAACG
>ERZ827037.877-NODE-877-length-36548-cov-205.438522_pt1 | contig 36548 bp, 65 predicted proteins | sample MGYA00519924_ERZ827037 | MGnify/ENA primary metagenome ERZ827037 (study PRJEB31778, sample SAMEA3449250) | human gut metagenome | biome: human gut; feature: human-associated habitat; material: faeces | place: United Kingdom | collected 2010/2012 ...
TCATAGTACTGTCGCTTTAGAGGTATATAGGCAACAAATAAACATCCAGGGTAAAATCTGCGGGTTTTGCGCCTTTTTCCTTGTGGTAAACAATCTTTTCCACAACGGATTTTAAGAGGTGGTTCCGCTCCTCGGGGGTGGCACCGTGGTAAGCACTGAGTACATATTCCACCCGGTCGGCCATCGCGTCGGTGTCCAGCTGCTTGGTGGGACGGATGCTGCTGAGCACCTCCTCATAATGCTTGATTCTATCCACTAAGACCCCGTGGCGCTGTAAAAACGTGTCAATGTCGTAGACTCCTTGCTCCAACAGATCGTGAAGCTTCGCGTCCTGCCGCCGGGCGGTTTCGATCTGCGCTTGAATGGCAGCTTTCTCTTGCTTGGAGGTGTCCGCCTCGGCGTCTTGCGTCCCGTCGGCCTTGTACCGCAGTTCCTCCAGCTTCTTGGAAATTCCCAGCAGCGCCTGCTCTTCCACCAGCGGAAGCTTCGACATAGGGATGCACCCCCTGTTGGTGCACAGCAGGAAGGGACCGCCCCTCATGTGGGCCGCCCGCTGCATATGCTTGCCGCAGTTGCCACAGATCATCAACCCGGCCAAGGGGTTCTCAATCACTCCTGTGTAGCTGGGGGTACGGTAGCGCTTGGCAAAGATTTCTTGCACCTGGTCCCACTTATCTTGGGTGATGAGGGGAGGATGCAGCCCCTGGGTGACCGTCCACTGGTCCTTAGGCGTGTATAAGGTGATGTGCTTGGCGTTTCCCTTGGCACCCTTGCGGATATGCTTTTTTCGGTCCCACACGATTTTGCCGATGTACACAGGGTTGGTGAGCATAAACCGCACGGAGTTCCGATTGAACTGGTCACCCCGGTGGGGTTTGGCCCCCTCAGCGTTGAGCCTGTCTGCGATGTGCTGGCACCCCACTCCCTGGCAGTACAGGTCATAGGCTAATCGCACAAACTTTGCTTCCGGCTCATAAATTCGGAGCGAGGGCGTTTTCCCTACTTTGCATTTTTCATAGCCAAAGGGGGCGTTGGCTATGTAGCCCCCAGCCTCAATGGTGGAGCGCAACCCCCGCTGCAATCTTCGGCGGATGAGCTTATATTCCTGGCGGCTCATAAAGGTTTCAAACTCGGTGTATGTTTCGTCTGTTTCGTTAGCCAAGTCGTATTCCCGCGTCGGCGTAATAATTTTAGTGCCGCTGCTCTTAAACGCGTCCAAAATAACCCCCTGGTCCGTCATAGAGCCACGGCCCAACCTCTGGATATCCACGCACAGCACCCCGGCGTATTTGCCAGCCTCTACGGCCTCCAGAAGCTTGAGCATCTGGGGCCTTGAGTAAAGGCTTTCACCAGACACAACTTCCTCGTACATGTCCTCTGGGCGCACAACATAGCCTTTCTCTAGTACCAGCTTTGCCAAAATTTCCTTGTGCTTTTGCAGTGTTTCCTCCAAGCTTTCGTGGGGGTCATCCGCGCGGCTTTTTCGGATGTATTCTGCGTATCTGTTCAAAAAACCACCTCCTAGACAATACGCCCGGGAGGTGGTATACTGTTCCTGCCCGGGGTTTGCTCAAATTCTTTCGGGCCTCCAATCAGCCGTCCTGGTGTTGCAGCACTGGGGCGGCTTTTTTTATTTATCTTCTTTCTTTTTCCATTGACTTTTCAGGCCGTCGATGTGTTCAAACAAATCGGGCTTAATGTCGGCCCACATGGGGTCAAGGATAAAGTCAATGCCTTCTCGGCGAGCTAACTTGGCAGCAGGAACAAAGTCACTGTCACCGGCGATAAGGATAATCTGGTCAACTTGCTTTTTGTAGGACAGGGAAGAAATATCGATACCAATTCGCATATCAACGCCTTTCTGTTGGGCGACGAACATAAAATCATCTTCTGTCAGAGAAGAAAGGTCACGCGAACCGGATAGCAGTTTGCGTGTCACTTCGGGCCGCAGGTTGTAACACGCCTGGTTTGAAAGTTCGCCCAAGCGCAACGCAAACTTCCTGCGTTTTTTCAATTCCTCCAAGAAAGTCAACGTCCAAGTATATGTATCCGACTTATCCAGGTCAACATTCTTTTTAGTGAGGGGGTGGTACACGCTGCGGCGGCCCAAGGGCTTGCAGTCATAGTAGAAAATGCGGTACAGCTGCCGTGGCTCATGGCCGTCTTTGTCGTGCAAATGTGCCAGGCAGTAAGCGTTTAATTCTTTGGCTCGTTCTTCGGCGGTAATTTTTCCCCAGAGATGTGCAGCTCGTTTACGATAAAAGCCGCCATCAACCAGAATTGCGGTTCTTGTCATTTATAACACGTCCTTTGCGATACAAACATAAGGCCCCAGGATTCAGCCTTCCCCGTATCTTTGGGGGGCTTACTACCAGGGGCCTGTTAAGCAAGTATTCACTTGGTGGAGTTATCTCCACACCCCTATTATATGCCAAACGTATTCGAATAGTCAACCCGTTTGCAAGAAATTATTTGCTGAAAATCGCTCTTTTTTACCACTTCCAGCAACTTTCTGCGTGTTTTCACAACTTTACAACTGTTTTTCCGTTCTTTCCTGCCCATGCAGGGGAGGGCGGCTTTTTTATTATCATTTCGGTGACGTCACCAATATGTTCCTCAAGAATCGAAAGGGGTCAATTTCGACTCGTTTAAATGCCTCGAATCCGAAGCAAATAAACTACGAGAAACTCTAATAAATTAAGAGGATCTCTAAGTAAGTGAAATCTACTTTGCCAACTGTGTGCGAAACTTGGAAAGTGGGTGGCAACTGGGCTATGGCCTCAATGACACACGTTGCATGGATCGCCGTGGCCCGTTGCAATGGCTTCATCAATCGTCCCGCTCAATATGGTTTTGGAACGGCTTAATGTGCGGCAGTATTCAGTGGAGTGATAGGATTTCCCGTTAGGGGTCCAGTAAACGATAGTTTGAGTGGGTTCAGAGGATTCCGGAGGCGTAGTAGGTTCAGCCGCTGGAGTTTCAGCCGGGGTAGGAGCAGGCGTTGCGGTAGGTTCAATAGTGTTTTCTGGTTCTGGCGTTGGAGAAGAGGTAGAAACGGGTTTCATCGGAGAACTTTCCTCAATTTCGGAGGATGAAGTTACAAAAACGGGCGTGGGGCTTGGAGAAACGGAAACCTGAGTTGGGTCAGACCCACGCATACCAATACCCAGGAGCACAAACGTCACAACTCCTAAAATCAACGGAAGCCCGCATCCAGGTTTGACCTTGTTTTTCACTTTCAATTACATCTCACTTTCGTTGGCTTTAGTGTTGGTTAATGGCAGCCTTAATAACGCTGATTACATACTCTGGATTTTTAGTCATTACCAGATAAGGCGTACTTCCAAACTGAAAATTGATTCCATCAGTGTATAGATGATAGCTGTCAAGAGAAGCAATCGGCTTGTTAAATCCATAGTGAGAAGCGTTTAAAATAATCCTATTATTGGTTACATAAAGCGTACCAGGCCACTTTTCTACAATTCTTTCACGAATGGGCGTTCCCCTGCTTCCTCCTGAGTGCAGAGTTAATCCCTTTGTAACCTTGAGGCTCATTCCTGATCTTTTTCCAGAATATCCAGTGGTGACTTCTTTCACTTTTGCTGACTGAACATTGGAAACCAAATAGCACACTTCACCAGGCTTTAATACAATTCCTGCGGAAGGAACAGGAGTTAAAGGTTTGCTTGGATCTACCGGAGGGATTGTAATGTTTTTGTGCGCCTTTGGGTTAAAGACCCGGTAGTACATATGCGCTCCGGGAATGAACAGAATTAAATCAATCACTAAAAACGCGGGTGTCGCATCTTTATTGTCTGCCACAGCAGCAATAAAAGCAAAAAATACAGCTATCCCCATTAGGATAACGCCTAGAATTTTCTTAAAATAGGTTTTCGAGGGCGAAGCGTTGCTTTTTGAATATTTTGTTTCCATTAGTATCCCTCTCTTCTCAATATTTCCTCTGCTTAAGGCTGGAGATTACTCTTCTACATCATCTTCCACAATCCAGCTAGGGTCTAACACACCAACGACACGGCCCTGGCATTTTTGCTCATAAGTTTCATCAGGGTACACGTCAGGATATTTGCGATTAAGGGATATCAGCCTGCCTTCGCCTTTCTTTTTGACGTAGGATTTCCCGTCGATCATCCAGACGCCGATTTCGCCGGTGTCCACATCGTCCGTCTCGTGCACGAGGATCTTATCGTTGTTGTGGAACCTGGGGGCCATGCTCTCGCCACTTACCCGCAGAATGAAGTCCGCCTGCTTCGTGTAGACATTGGAAACGACCCTTGTTTTAACGGCCCCATCCAGCCCTGTCAGGTCTGTGCCAAAGCCCGCTGAGACGGGGGCTATAAATTCGTAAAGGTCTACCACTTCTTTCGGTTCCTGCACTAACTCAAATGCTGGTTTTACCGGCTGAGTGCAGCGCTGGTGTTCTTCATCCAAAACCAAATCTACTATTCTTTGCCCGTGGCCGTCAAGGCCGCGGTATTTTTTTAGATGGGCAAGTTCGCCCGTGGAAATCTCAGTGGACGCAGCTTCTGTTTCATCCAGTCCTTTGCGAATTAAGTCCAGAATCGCTTGCGTCTGGTTTTTCTTGTTGTTGAAACACTGGTAATCCTCAATAGCCCCGAGTTCTTCTTCTGTCATGGTGATTGTAACTCTCGGTTTATTGGTAGGCATGCGCCTCACCTCCTTTTAACGCTTTCTATTATAGCAGAAGTTCATCACCTTTTCAAGATGAAGTTCATCAAAAAATGCACAAAATTAGAGATAAACCTTTGTCAACAAAGTTCTGAACTTCTTATTGACTTCCGTAAGGTTCTGAACTACAATATAGACAAGACGAAAAGTTCAAAACCAAAAGGAGGGATGCAACAGATGACTGATATGCGGCGCGTAACAATTTCACTGCCGGAGGATATTGACAAGCGTATTCTCCGGCTAAAAAAAACGAATAAGTTTGTCAGAGAATCTTACTCGGAAATTGTGCGTCAGCTTTTGCTCAAAGGACTTGAGAAAGAGATGAAAGACAAAGCGAGCTGAGAGGGGGTGAGGGAGATGGAAATCCTTATCAAAGGCGAGCCAAAAGAAATTGCCGCCCTTGTATCACGACTACAAGAACGGCAAGAAAGCGGACTGAGTGATGCTGTTATTCAGCACCTTCTGGCTCAAAATCAATCAGGCCAGCCTTTTCAATGATGGCGCCAGCAGTTCTAGCGGCGCACACTGGAATCTCCAGTATCGCAGAAGCCAAAAGCTCTGCAAGCATATCTTTGTTATCGGATTCTTGGAGATTTGTCAGCGTTTTACGGATACGAGCGGTTTCGGAATTCATTACTTCGTTGACCAGAGCTACATATTCTGAGCGTTTCACATGATTCACCTCCCTTCCAGCCGATTATACCACAGAGGAGAGAAAAAGGAACGAAAGACAAAGCAAGCTGAGAGGGGGTGGGGCCAATGGATAAGCACTGTATCCACAGCATTGAGACAAAGCCGCCGCTGGATGGGGAAAAGGTAATGAACACCGAACAGCCCGAAACGATCGCCATAGACGGCGTGGAGCTGCCAACTATGAAAAAAGTGTTTGCGATCCAGCAGGAACTGGACAGGCAAACACGGAAATGGAAAGTGGTTTTCGCGGCGGTTTTTATTCTTGCAGTAGCGGTGATTATCTTAGGGTTGAAATGAGGTGAAGCCAATGAACATCCAAGAAGCCACAAAGCAAGCGGTTGCGGAGGGAAAACGAATTACCCGAAGCGATGCTTGGTGGGGAGGGGAGAATGGAATGAAAATCCGACCCACCGACACGGACGAATGCTGTATTGTATCAGGCGCAAAAAAAGAGGCTCCAAGATGGAACCCCCAAGCGGAAGATTTGATTGCTAATGACTGGGTAGTTACGGAATGAAGTTGGATAGGTTTTTTGCGGGATGAAGGAGATGAGGGCAATGGAAAACAAACCCATTGAAATCCAGGTAAACCTGGAGATTGACGAAGCCATAGAAAAAGCGAACCGCCTGGTGGAGCTTTTGCGAGAAGCGTCCAGTTTGGCAAGTTCGCTGGCGGGGAAATGATTAGAAGCCTGTTTTGTAATTCTTTCATGCCCTTGATTTCCATTTTAGACATTTTTTCACCTCTCTTCCCCCGCCATTATACCACGGGGGGGAGTAGGACAAACAACGTGATACATACATATGCAGGAGGTGATCTTTCATGGCAGAAAAGCAATACAGGCTGGAGGAAGTTATTCAAACGCAGCACAAGGACAAACGGGGAAGGGATATGGGCACCTCGGTTGTGCGGCTCTTTGTTCCCACGGAGATTTCAGAAGAGGAAAACCGCCGGACCCGGCTGGCCATAGAAACCGCGTTGGCAATGATTGAGTCGAATGCTTACGGCGCCCCTGTGAAGGTACAGTTGTTGTGAAAAATCCGCCCGTTTGATGAAACGGGCAACAGGAAGGACAAGCCTCCACAAAAAAAGAAAAAGGAAGTGAGACCCTATGGTAGAAATGATGATTTTTGGCGCGCTGCTTCTGTTTATGGTGCTGTACGGCACCTATGTAGACTGGGACGTGGACCGGAAGGCCAAGGAGCTCAAAAGGAAGTGCAAGGCCAAAGAGCCCCGCTTGAAAGAGCGGGAGGATTACTGGGCGGCATAAGAAAAACCGCCTCCCTGTGGGGACAGGAAAGGCGGCAGAAGAATAAAACCAATTTTATTGTAACAGGAACGGAGGAAAAGTCAAGTGAAATATACGGTGGAAGGGACAGGCGCAATTGATCTCTTAGACGGGGTGATGTTTATCGACGGGCAGCCGCTGTCATCCATTTTGGAGAAGTTCGGCATTGGAGACCGGAAACTGTGCGGCAGCATCCGGTTGGAGATCACCGGGAAAGAGCCGGGGGTCACCGTGAAGGAGGAACAAGAATGAACATGACTTTGCGGGATTTGACCACAGAGTATCAAGCGCTGATGGATATGCTGGGCCAGGAGGAACCAGACCTGCAAGCGGTGGCCGACACCTTGGAGGGCCTGTCCGGGGAGATCGAGGAAAAATATGACAATATCGCTACTGTGGTCAAGGAGTACACCTACCTCTCCGAGGCGTTGAAGAACGAGGCGGACAACCTGGTCCAGCGGGCCAAGGCGGCCAGGAGCCGCGCGGAGTGGCTGGTACAGTACCTTCAAACCAATATGGAGGCCCTGGGGAAAACCAAGATCGAGACGCCCCGGAACAGGCTGGCCATCAAAAAGACCCCGGCGGCGGTGAAATTCGCCGACGAAAACGCCTTTTTGGCCTGGGCCACATTAGACCATGAGGAATACATCCGCCAGAAGGCCCCGGAGATCGACAAGGCCGCGGTGAAGAACGCCCTGAAAGAGGGGAAAGAGCTTCCCGGCGTGACCCTGGAACAGGGGCAGAAGCTCTACATCAAGTGAGGTGCGGGATGAACAACCTTGAATTGTACGATTCCTTCCGGGAGGTGCCCCAGGAAGCGAAAAAGCCCATCGCCGCCGGGCGGCTGAAAGGCATGACGGATATCAACCCCATGTGGCGCATCAAGGTGCTGACGGAGCGCTTCGGCCCCTGCGGGATCGGATGGAAGTACGCCATCCTCTCCCAGTGGCTGGAGCCAGGTGCAGACGGCGTGGTATCCGCATTCTGTAACATTACGCTGCAATACAGATGGGAGGGGGAGTGGAGCGAGCCCATCCCCGGCACAGGCGGCAGCGCCTATGTGGCCAAGGAAAAGGGCGGGCTTTACACCTCTGACGAGTGCTACAAGCAGGCGCTGACCGACGCAATTTCCGTGGCGGCAAAGGCCCTGGGCATAGGGGCGGACGTGTACTGGGAGAATGACAGAACAAAGTACGGCATTCCTCCCAAACCTACCAGGCCCGAGGACGTTACTGCCGTGTGCGAAAAGTGCGGGAAGGTACAGAAAGGCATGAAGGATGGAAGCGGCGTTTTCCACACAGGCAAAGAGCTTGTGGAGGCCTGGGGCGGCAAGTGCCTGTCTTGTCACAGAGAAGGGAAACATGACGCAGTTTGACTTTGACAGCGCCCGTGTCACCCCAGACGGGGAGCTGTGCCTCAAAGTGAAGAACCTTCCAGCGGCGAGGCAGTTTGTGCTTTCCATGAAGCAGCGCACCTACACGTGCGAGGTGAAGGAGCGGCACAAGAAGCGCAGTTTAGATGCCAACGCCTATTTCTGGGTGCTGGCGGACAAGCTGGCCGAGGCTACCCGGATCCCGAAAGAGGAAATTTACCGGGGGGCTATCCGGAATATAGGCGGGAACACGGTGACGGGCTGTTTCCAATCCCAGGCAGCGGAAAAGCTGGTGGAGGGATGGAAGCACAACGGGCTGGGGTGGATTGCTGAAAGTTTTCCCAGCAAGATACCGGGATGCACCAATGTCACCCTGTACTATGGTTCCAGCACCTACGACACCAGGCAGATGTCCCGGTTGATAGACAACATCGTGCAGGACTGCCAGGCGGTGGGCATTGAAACCCTCACCCCGGACAAGCTGGCCCTGCTGGTAGAGGAATGGGGTGATGCCAAGTGACGGAAAAGAAGTGCTTCCTTTGTGGAAGAAATGGGACAGCAGACCCTTTAGACCGCCACCATTAGCACATCTTTGGCGGCCCATACCGCAAAAAATCCGAGAAATACGGCCTGGTAGTTTACCTTTGCCACCATGACTGCCATATCTTCGGGAAGAATGCTGTCCACAATAACGCAGACACTGCCCTATACCTCCACCAATGGGGCCAGCGGAAGGCCATGCTGGAGCAGGGCTGGAGCACCTACGATTTTATACGGGAGTTCGGGAAAAATTACCTGTAGGAGGAGAACCAATGCTGAACATAGTAGCCATCCAAGGGCGGCTTTCCGCCGACCCGGAGCTGAGAACCACCCAGACCGGCACGCCGGTTTGCAGCTTCACCCTGGCGGTGCAGCGGAACATAAAGAGCGGGGACGAGTACCCCACCGACTGGATAGACTGCGTGGCCTGGAAAGGCACGGCAGAATTTATCTGCAAATACTTCCAGAAGGGCCAGCTCATTGCCGTGAACGGCACGCTGCAAACCCGCTCTTATGAAAAGGACGGCGTAAAGCGCAAAACCACCCAGGTGGTGGTGCAAAGCGCCTACTTCTGCGAATCCAGAAACACTTTCTCGGGAACGCAACACCGGGCGCCGGCTGCCAGAAGTGCCTTGCCAGATACGTCACCAATCTCTCAGGATGAGATGGAAGAAATCCTGGGCGCGGATGACCTCCCCTTTTAAGCCATGCGCATTGAGAACTACATCCCGGAGGGACGGGAAAACGCAATTTCAAGGGAGGCCCTGGGAAACATCGTAGGCGATGACCGCGTCGCCAGCAAGATGATAGAGGATGCCCGGTGCAGTGTGGTAATCATCAATCTACAGGATGGGAAGGGTTACTACTTGCCCACCTCCAATGAGAGGGAAGACGTGGAGCGGTGGTACCGGGCCACCCTAAAGAGGGCCAAGAAAATCCTTCGAGGCCTGCGGGCTGCCAGGAAGTGGCTGAAGGAACACCCGGATTCACAGATAATGTGGGAGGTGTGAGGATGGAAAAGGGTACATTTATCATGCGGGCTAACTACCGCAACCAGTTTGCTCGGCTTTCAATGGAAGAACGCGGGGAACTGATTACAGCAATTTTAGACTACACAAACGGGGTAGAGCCAGCATTTTCCTCTCCACTAATAGAAATGGCCTTCTCCTTTATCAAGGATGACCTGGACTATAATTCCAGCCAGTATGCCAAGAAGTGCCGACAGAACCGGAAAAACATAGCTAAAAGATGGGAAAAGGAAAAATCCGATACCGATGGTACGAGTGTACAAGATGGTGAACCGCCCAACAACGAGAATACGACCGTATACGAAAATAATCTTCGTATACCTAATGATAGTGATAGTGATAGTGAGGGTGATAATGAGAGTGAAGTGATATACACCCCCAAACCCCCTCAAGGGGACTTGTTTGAGCGTTTTTGGACTGCATACCCCAAGAAAAAGAGTAAAGGCCAAGCTAGACGGGCATGGGACAAACTCAAGCCTGGTTCCACGATGGTTGACCAGATGCTCTTGGCTATTGAGCACGCCAAGCAGTCCGAGGACTGGCAGAAAGATGGGGGGCAGTACATTCCCTATCCAGCCACTTGGCTCAACGCGGAGGGCTGGGAGGACGAAGAACCAGGGCCAGACCCGCCCCCTGACCGCCCGCCCGTAGTAATGAACTGGGTGGTGCCTAACCCCGATTCAGACAACTGGGAGGACTTGGTGCCATGAGCTGGGAAGCGGAAATGTCCGTACTTGGGGGCATGATGCTAGACCGTGAGTGTGCCAACCTGGCGGCGGACGCCCTGGGCGTGGAGATGTTCCAGGACGCTGACCTGGGAAAGATTTTCGGCAAGGCCCTGGATTTGTACTGGGCAGGGAAGCCCATTGACGCGGTGCTTCTTACGCAAGAGCTACCGGAGCTATCGGGGCTTATCATCCGCACGGCGGAGTTTGTCCCCAAGCTGGGGCATTTCTCGGAGTACGTGCAGATTGTGCAGGACGAGTGGCAATGGGGCAACATCGAGCGCAAATTCCAGGACTTGGAGCTTTCTAACGGCTCCCTGGAGGACAAGGTAGGCCAGCTTCGGGAGCTGGTGGACGAGCAGGAGCGCATTCTGGGCACCCGGCAGGAAAAGGGCTTGGCTTCCTTCTCCGAGGCCTGTCAGGAGTTTCTGGCATGGCTGCAAGCTTCTTCCCAGGCGGACACCTTCACCACGGGCTACTCCACTTTGGACAGCGCTATGGGTGGCTTTATGCGGGGCACGGTGGCAGTCATTGCCGGGCGTCCTGGTGGGGGCAAGACAGACTTTGCCATCAACCTGGCCATGCGCATGGGCCGGCGTGGTGCCACGGTGCTGTATTTCAGCATGGAGATGACCAACGTCCAGCTGATGCAGCGGGTGGCCTCCTCCCTGATGGGAGTGGACTCCACCAAAATCCGGGATAGAAATCTTTCCCCTCAAGAGCAGGACAGGGCGCGAAAGCTGCTGGAAACCTTTGGCAAATCGGGGAAGCTCCACTTTGTGCAGGAGCCCCGGGTGAGCGTGAAGCGCATCCGGCACTACATTGAGCTGGTGCACCCCGACGTGGTGGTGATCGACCACCTGGGGCTGATGGACCGGCCCCGCATCGAGAACCAGTACAAGGCCCTGGGGATGGTGTCCAACTCCCTCAAGCAGCTGGCGCTGGACAAGAACCTCTGCGTGATGGAGCTGGTGCAGATGAACCGGCAGATTGAAGGCAGGCAAAGCAAAAAGCCCAGCCTGACCGACCTGCGGGAGTCCGGGGACATCGAGCAGGACGCCGACTATGTGGGGTTCCTGCTGCCCCAGGACCTGAAGGACATGGACCTGACAGGGGACATGGCGGCGGAATGCAAGCTGTACCTGGAAAAGAACCGCCACGGCAGGCCAGGGGTGTTCGAGTTCGCCTGGCAGCCCCAGTACCACCGGTTCCAGGAGATGGAGAGGCGGTACGGATGATTTTCCTGGACGTGCCCAACAAGTACGGGTATCAACTGGATTTGAAAGACCCGCTGGTGCAGAAGCTGTACTGGCGATATAAAGACAAGCACCACATCCCCCACTGGTGCCCGCTGTCCGACGGGGAACGGCTGGACTTTGAGGCGCAGGTGATCGATTGGCTGAACGAAAGGAGAGGGCTGGATGAACAGCAGGGAAAAGGGAAAGCGGGGAGAGCTTGAGCTTGCCCGGGCGCTGGGGAGCTTCGGGTACCGCAGCCGGAGGGGCCAGCAGTATTGCGGCTCCAACGGGGACGCCGATGTGGTGGGGCTTCCGGGCCTCCACATCGAGTGCAAGCGGGTGGAGAGACTGAATCTGGAGGACGCCATGGCCCAGGCAGGGCACGACGCCCGGGAGGGAGAAAAGCCCGCAGTGTTCCACCGGAAGAACCGAAGCCGCTGGCTGGTGACCATGGAGCTGCAGGACTTCATGGAGCTTTACAGGGAATGGGAGGCAGGAAGATGAAAGCCAGGGTCCCAGGGAAAAGGGCGCTGAGCAACCGCACGAAAGCGGCCGTCGAGGACTACATCGACACCTACGAGAAAGAGGTGACCAGGCGGCTTTTGAAGCTGGCCTGCGTGGCGCTCAACACCGAGTTTGGATTTGGGAAAGAGAGATTGCAAAGGCTCCTTCAAAGGGTGAACGCGTTCACAGCCGACGAGATCCTGTGGTGGCATGTGGACAAGCTGCTGATCGACCGGGTGGAGCTCGCCTTTGAACGGGAGCAGGAAGGATAAAAAATCAGGAGGAAAACCATGGCAAAGCTAAAAGCAGACCCGAAAATCATGGACCGCGTGAGGGAGCTGGTGTGGGATACCGGCCTGAGCTATGTGGCGCTGGCCGAAAAACTGGATATCCGGTACCCCGGCACAATCTCCGGGTGGGTCAACAGCGAAAAGACAATCTCCACAGAGGCCCTGCGCCGCCTGTGCGCCTACACCAAAACCAGCGCCGACTGGGTGCTGGGACTGAGCGAGAAGAGGGAGATGTGATGGACTTACATCCCACCGTTTGCAACCTGTGTGGCGGTTCTGTAGTATACACCTCAAACGCCGAGATTTATGGCCGGGAGTACGGCAGCGGGAAGTGCTATCTTTGCACACAGTGTGGGGCTTATGTAGGCACCCACAAGCCGCGCCCGCAGGAAGCCCTAGGACTTTTGGCAGATGAGCGGATGCGAAAGGGAAAAATGATTTGTCATTCACTGTTTGACCCTATGTGGCAGGGTAAGAAAAAGGCCCACAAAAAGCGCCGGGATTTATACTCCTGGCTTGCAAAGCAAATGAGGATTCCCGTTGAGGAGTGCCACTTTGGATATTTTACTTTGGAGCAGCTCAAGCAGGCGTACCGTATCCTGCGAAAAGCCGCCTCACGAAAGATGCAGTATGACAACTGCGGGAACATTTACTTTGAGGGAGAGATGTGATGGACTTCTGGAACAAGATTACCGCAAGGACGACTGACGGGAGGAAGCGGCTGGGGTTAAGCTATCAGTCGTTGGCGGAAAAGACTGGGTTGACAAAATCCACATTGCAGCGCTATGAAAAGGGGAACATCAAAAATGCCCCCCATCGCCAGGCTGGAAGACTTGTGCAGAGGCTTGGAGATGTCCGTGGAAGAGCTGCTGGGGCTGAGTGAGGGGAAGGGGATGTGATGGGCCACAATTTTAGCTTTTGCAAGACTTGTGAAACGCCGCTAGACTGCGACTTTTGCGACAAGCTGGCGGCGCTGCGGGAGCCAGGCGGAATGACCCTGGAAGAACTCAAAGCCGAGGCCAAACGCCAGGGGTACAAGCTCATCAAAGAAAAGCGTCCCCGGTTTGAGCGGTGCCTGTGCGGGCACAATGTCCACCAGTGGCACTACCACAAGGGGAAAACCTGGGTCACCTGCAAGATCTGCGGGTTGCAGAGCCTACCGGCGGAAGGCGGGGAATCTCAGGCGATCGAGATGTGGAACCGGATGATTTTGGAGAAAAGGGAGGAGCGGAAGCTATGAGCATGACGAAGGAAGAAGCGATTGAGCGGTTTGAAAAGCAGCTCACAGCAGCGCAAGCAGTGCTTGATAGCGGATTTGGTACTAATTTGGGAGAGAGTGACCTACTATACCGTAGGCGGAAAGAGATGGCTGAGATTGCCCTCTCCGCCCTCCGTCCCATCACCAGGGAACAGGTGGAGAAGGTGTGGAGGGGTGAGTGGATTATCCAACAGGACGAGCACAAAGAATATATCAAAAAATGTTCCAAGTGCGGTTTCCCCATATCGGGATGGTGGGGCGCAGATAAGTTTTGCGCAAATTGCGGTGCTCCCATGACGGACGAGGCCGTGGACATGGTGATGGAGAGGCTGGAGGCGATGAAAGATGGCAAGGATGATTGATGCATACCAGGCTATTGACATCATCGACGAATGGCTGGACAGTGTTGGAACGGTAATGGTTGGAAAAGGATTGTCCAGCTATGGAGAGCTGATTGGATGTATAGAGGAAGCGCCCACCCTCACCCAGCCGAACGAGCCGCTGACGCTGGTGGAACTGCGGGAGATGGATAGGGAGCCGGTGTGGGTGACGTCTGCAAGAGAGCGTGGAAATATACCAAGTAGATGGGTATTGTTTGCCGGTGTGTCAAAGTCAAAACAAAACTCAGACGTATTCGTGTTTATGACAACAGGTGGGATTGCTCAGGGTTATAAGGCCGTCAATTACGGAAAAACCTGGAACGCCTACCGCCGCCCGCCGGAGGGAGAGGAGGAAACATGAATCAGTGCAAAAACCTAGAAACCTGTATCCAGTCCATCACACAGGCTTGGCTGGCCACTTATGGTGGCAGAGAGATACAGCTGCCAAACTGTAAGACATGCAACGCATATCAGCCGGAGGGGGAGGGGAGCCAAAATGTCTGATTGGATTCGCGTGAAGGAGAAATTGCCTCCAGAAAATAAAATCGTTGAGACCAGGATTGATGATGGGGAGTACGTCCGAAATGAGCAGCAGTTGATGCGCCGTAAAAACCTCTGGTTTTGTCCTGATGGATCTATGTATGTCTACTATACACCTACCCATTGGAGATTGCCGGAGGGAGAGGAGGAAACATGAAATGCGAAAATTGTAAAAAGTATCAAGATTGCCTTAATGGCGCGGGACTTGTATGGCCATGCGGAGCATACCAGCCGTGCACTGTGACCAACGCCGACCGCATCCGGCCCATGAGCGATGAGGAGTTGGCGGACATTTTCCTCAGAGCCGACTTTTGTAAGTGCTGTGAGCACGAAAGAGACGGAGTGTGCAATTACATCTGTGCTTACCCCAACATTCCGCTTTATGACGGGTGCAGACAGGCAGCGTTGAAGTGGATGGAGCAGCCAGCAGAGGAGGAAACATGACAAAACGCATACTGACTAATACTTACCGGAAACAGTTTGTAATTATCCCCACATTCGGGATTATTCGCTGGACCGAAAACTACAGATTTCGCATCGGTTTTTTGTGGGGAATCTGGCAGTTGAGTATAGGAGTGCTTCGAGAGGAGGAACCCTGATGGAGATTGAAAAGCTGATTGCTAGGCTTAAATGCCCTGCCATACAAAGTTGCCCCATTGACGGGATACAACCATCCTGCAATGCCTGCCAGAAAAATGTGGTGACGGAAGCCATATCTGCCCTGGAACAGCTCCAAGCCGAGAACGGCAGGCTCAAGAGGGAGAGGGACGCGGCGGTGGATGATTATCGCGTTCTCCCGGAAAAATGCGTTTGTATGACTACCTGCGGCGGGAAGAAAATTGCCATCGTCCTGGATGTCGAAGCTATGAAGGAGACCGCCCATGATTGACCAATGCCAATTCTGTGTGTTCGGCCCCAGGCTGCTGAACAAGTGCGAATATTACCACCTGCCGGAAGCCATGCGGGGCGAGTGCTGCCAATACTGGGTTATTCCGGAGGTGTGAGGATGACGAACGACGAAAAACAGCTATTGCAGATTCAACAGGATATAACGGTGATCCAGGCAAGGATTAAAGTTTTGAAAAGCGGCGGGATCAACGAAAACGACAGGATCGAAGGTCTTACCGACGTGATCGGTGAATTGAAAGCAAAGGCGAAGTTTTACCAGAGAAGGATTGAGGAGGCTGATGCCCATGACCCGTGAATTTTTGGAGCGCTACCAGGGGATCCTGGCGGACATCGCGGCCATTAAGGCGGACAAGGTCACGGACGCGGTGCAGGGGTCTTCCGGAGAGTTCCCCTGGGGGTTCCGGAAGGACATCCCGGTGCGTGGGATCGACCCCGACAAGGCCCGCACCTTGGAGCGCCTGTACAAGGAGAAGGCGGAGATCGAGCTATTCATCGAGGGCGTGGAGGATGATACCGTCCGGGCCATCATGCGCTACCGTGTGAAACAGGGGCTTTCTTGGGAACAAGTGGCGGCGCGGATGAAAGGAATCATGAGCGTGCCTAACATCAAGAAAAAATATTATACTTTTTTTGAAAAAGAGTAACGAAAGTAACCAAAGTAACGAAAGTAACAATATACTTAAAAATAGGGAATCCAGAAAACTTCCCGAATTTCAACCCTTCCCCGAGGCCTGCGTTGCCGAGCGCGGGCCTCAACCTTTGCTCAACCCTGTGCACCTCTCTCGGAAGCGTACCATGCGGAGGACGCGCAGTGACCGTGCCGCAGCAACCTGCGGGTCTGCGGCCTATATGCCGGGCACCGATGTGGCAGCACTATAGGCTGTTGGCGGGCCGCACCCGTCTCCTGGCACCATGCTGTAAGGCTCTACGGACTTACGGCCCCATCCTTTTCCGCCCCTGGCCTCACGGCTGGGGGTGGTTTTTTGTTTTCCGGGCAAAAGAAAACCGCCCACGGGGGGCGGCGTCTGTCAGGAGTCCAGGTGGAGCTGCCATCTAAGCCCGGCCTGGAGTGCACTGGAAAAGTTGATGTGCTGTTTTTCAGCCAAGGTATTCATCCACGCGGGGATGGTCAGGTTTTTGCGCACGGCCTTGTCCCCGTACTTTTCTGCATAGGCGTCCATGTCCAGGGCGACCAGGCTTACAAATTCCCCAGGCTCGGTTTTTACGGAACCAATAGGGCTGGCGGCTGGGGCGGGGTTCCCGTCCTCCAGTTCGTCCAGCACCCACCCGGACGCCGCGTCTTCCGCCATAAGGATCGCTTCGGCCAGGCTGTCTCCTTCTGTTACGCAGCCGGGAAGATCGGGGAAGGTCACTGTATACCCGACCTGGTCCTCACAGGGGATAAAAACAGCGGGATAAACCAGTTTCATAAAGGGCTACCTCCTTGTAAGTTTATGTGGAAGAAAGCGGGGGCTATTTCAGCCCCGCCTGCTCCAGGATGGATTTTGCTGTCCGCTTGTCCAAGTCGCCTTTGTGCTGTGGGATGGTAACTTTCCCAGGCTTTACCGGGTGCTTGAACTGCTTGTGGGAACCTTTGGTATTTTTGTGATACCATCCATCGGCAACCAGCAGCTTTTCAATTTCTTTGGCTGTCATTGCGTTCCCTCCTTACAAGTATATTATACGCATAATGCGCATAAATGTCAAGGCTTTTTCAAAAATCTTTTCTGCTTTTCCTGGAAGTGACGCCTATGTTTTGCCCATACCCTACAACCTGTGAATGGGACGCCTACCGCAAGACGGGCGTCCACTTCTGCAATATTGGCAAATGCCAGTACGGCATGACCGCCAAGGCCATGCTGGAAAACGAAATAGGGAAGCTGGAACAGGTAAGGCACAAGACGGAAAGGCAGAAACAGTTGTTGGAGAAGCTGCGGGAACAGGTTGGGGAGGGATTCCAGAATGGGCTTTGACTACAATTCCAGGCGCTGGAAAACGAAGCGCAAACAAATCCTACGGCGGGACGGATATCTGTGCCAGCTGTGCAAGAGGTATGGAAGGCAGACTGAGGCGGTGACCGTCCACCACGTCAAGCACGTGGACGAGTTTCCCGAACTGGCGTTTGCAGGGGAGAACCTGGTGAGCCTGTGCAATGCCTGCCATAACAAACAACATCCGGAGAAATCCAACAACCAGAAAAAATATTGACCCCCCTCATCCGGCGCGCCTTCCCGGTGCCTCGGGGACCGGAGTGGGGCGGTTTTTCCAACTCTGGCCGAATTTTTGACAAGGGGGTGCGGCTTTTGACCAAAACCAAATGGATCGAAACCATCAACGGCCAACTGACTGCACTGGGTGTGCGGGAACCAGCCTATATTCCTGCCATTGAGACTTTGGCGGGGATTTTGGAGCAGCGGGACAAGACTTTTAAAGAGTTTAAAGCCTCTGGGGGCAAATCTGTGATTGAGTATACCAACAAGGGGGGCTCCACCAACATGACGAAAAACCCTTTGCTGGTGCTGTGGGACGACCTGAACAAATCCGCCCTGGCGTACTGGCGGGAAATGGGGTTGACGCCATCCAGCTACAAGAAAGTGACAGGGGACGCGCCCAAGAAGGAAAAGCCGCAGGGCTTGGTGGAGGTGTTATCCAAGCTTGAAACCGGATAAGGGGAAAAATTGGCCCGCCGTGATGGAGTACGCCGAAAGCATCCGGGACGGGAAGAAAGTTGCCTGCCTGGAATTGCGCCAGGCGGTGGAACGGTTCTTTCGGGACTTGGAAAGCCCAGACTATGAACTGGACGCCAAAGGCCCGGAGTTCTGCATAGGGATCATAGAGAAAACCCTGTGCCACCAGCAGGGGGAGCGTTTGGACGGCACGCCCCTGCGGGGTACGCCATTCCTGTTGGAACCCTTTCACAAGTTTATCATCTACAATTTGCTGGGGTTCAAGCTAGCGGGGACGGATGTGGTGCGGTTCCATGAGGCGCTGGTTTTCATCCCCCGGAAGAATATCAAGACCAGCTTTGCCGCCGCCCTGTCCTGGGCGCTGTCCTTGTGGTACCGGCGAAGCGGTTCAAAAATGTATATCGCTTCCGCCGCGCTGATGCAGTCCTTGGAGAGTTTCAACTTTCTCAATTATAACATCCGCCGCATGGGGGAGGATTCCCGGGACGGCGGCAACATCCGCGTCATCGACAACAACAATGAGCACAGCCTGTCCTGCACCCTGCCGGACGGCTCTTTTTATATCCGGGCTCTGGCGGCGAATCCCGACAGCCAAGACTCTTTAAACTGCAACATCGCCATTTGTGATGAGATCCATGCCTTCAAGCAGCCCAAACAGTACAACCTGTTCAAAGAGGCCCAGAAGGCTTACACCAACAAGCTGCTGATCGGTATTTCCACCGCTGGGGACAACGAGCAGGGGTTTCTTGGGCAGCGGCTGAAATACTGCCGGAAGATTTTGGACGGCACGGTGAAGGACGAGCAATACTTTATTTTCATGTGCTGCGCCCCGGAAGGGGTGAAGGATGGCACAGTGGACTATACCGACCCCAAGGTGCACGAGATGGCCAATCCCGCTTACGGGGTGAGTATCCGCCCGGAGGAAATTTTAAACGACAGCCTCCAAGCCCAGAACGACCCCCAACAGCGGAAAGATTTCTTCGCCAAGTCCCTCAACGTGTATTCCAGTGCGCTGCGGGCCTACTTCGATATTGAGGAGTTCCGCAAGAGCGACGGGAAATATTCCTGGACGCTGGATCAGCTGGCTAAGCTGCCCATTGACTGGTATGGCGGCGCGGATTTGTCCAAGCTCCACGACCTGACGGCGGCTTGTCTCTTTGGCCACTACCAGGGTGTGGACATTGTGATAACCCACGCCTTTTTCCCAGTGGTGGCAGCCCACGTGAAAGCGGATCAGGACAACATCCCGCTGTTTGGGTGGGCGGACGATGGTTGGCTCACCCTGTGCAACAGCCCCACGGTGAACCACGCCGACGTGGTGCGGTGGTTTGCGGATATGCGCAAGCGGGGGTTTAAAATCCGCCAGGTGGGGCACGACCGGAAGTTCTGCCGGGAATATTTCATCGGCATGAAAGAGGCTGGGTTCAAAATCATTGACCAGCCCCAGTATTTTTACAAAAAATCCGAAGGTTTCCGCTACTTGGAGCAGAGCGCCAAGAACGGGAGCCTTTATTATTTGCACTCCGAAGCCTACGAATATTGCGTGGAAAACGTGATGGCCGTGGAGAAGACCGACGACATGATCCAATACGACAAGGTGCAGCGGGAACACCGCATTGACCTGTTCGACGCCAGCGTGTTCGCCTGCATCCGTTACCTGGAATCCCTGGACCGCTCCAAGGCGGCAAAGAAATGGTTTGGTGAAACATGAGCAAAAAACAAAAGCGGGCGAGAGAGCCCACCCAGAAACGAAGCGTAGCCTTTGTCACTAACTCCGGCTGGGAAACATTGGAGTGCGCGGGATATACCTCCCTGGCGCATAACCCGGAGATCACCACGGCGGTGGACACCATTGCCAGGCTGATCGGCTCCATGACCATTCATCTGATGGAAAACACGGAACATGGTGACATCCGGGTGCGCAACGAGCTTTCCCGGAAAGTGGACATCGACCCCAACCAATACATGACCCGTTCCGCCTTCGTCCAGTGGATTGTAAAGACCATGATGCTGGACGGGAACGGGAACGCGGTGGTGTACCCGGAAACACGCCGGGGGATCCTGCGGGATTTGCGGCCCGTCCCGGCGGCGTTTGCCAGCTTTGTCCAAGATGGCTGGGGATACAAAGTCATTATAGACGGCAGGCAATACGACCCGGACGATGTGCTCCACTTTGTGCTGAACCCAGGCAGCTTTTACCCCTGGCTGGGGGAGGGCTACCGGGTGGCGCTGTCCGATGTGGCCAACAACTTGAAGCAGGCTACCGCCACGGAAAAAGGGTTTATGTCCAGCAAGTGGAAGCCTTCCATCATTGTGAAGGTGGACTCCCTGACAGATGAGTTTTCCAGCCCGGAAGGACGGCGCAAGCTGTTGGAGGACTATGTGGAAACCACAGAGGCCGGGGAACCCTGGATGATCCCCGCCGACCAGTTCAGCGTGGAGCAGGTGCGGCCTCTGACTCTGTCAGACTTGGCTTTGGCGGATTTCGTGCAACTGGATAAACGGACGGTGGCAGCCATTCTTGGCGTGCCGCCTTTTGTTTTGGGCGTTGGCGATTTCCACCGGGAGGCCTGGAACAACTTTATTTCCTCCACCATCATGCCCATCGCCAGGATGATCGAGCAGGAACTGACCCGCAAGCTTTTAGTAAGCCCCAACTGGTTTTTCCGATTCAACGTCCGCAGCCTTTACAACTACGAGCTGCGGGACATGGCCCAGGTGGCGGACGACCAGTTTGTGCGGGGCATCATGACCGGCAACGAGGTGCGGGACTGGATCGGTATGCCGCCCCTGGATGGCCTCAACGAGCTGGTGATTCTGGAGAACTACATTCCCCGTGGGATGATCGGGGACCAAAACAAATTGAACGGAGGTGACAGCGCGTGATATGTGAACGCATGGCCTTGGTGCGCGACGCCGGGTTCCAAACCCGGGAGGAGAACGGGAACCTAACCATAGAGGGATATTTCGCGGTGTTTGGCAGCGAGTACCGTATGTGGGAAAACGCCGTGGAGACCATCGCCCCGGAGGCCTTTGACGACACCCTGGGGGACGACGTTCGAGCGTTGGTGAATCACGATACCACCCTGGTGCTGGGGCGCACATCCGCCGGGACCCTCTCCCTGCGGGTGGACGAGCGGGGGCTGTGGGGCTCTGTCACGGTGAACGCCGCCGACCAGGACGCCGTGAACCTGTATGAGCGGGTGAAGCGGGGCGACGTGTCCCAGTGCTCTTTCGGCTTTGAAATTCTGGCCCAGGACATTGAGGAACGGCAGGACGGCACAGTGCATTTCACCATTCGCAAAGTGCGGCTTTACGAGGTGTCTGTGGTGACCTTCCCCGCCTATGAGGATACCTCGGTGCAGGCCAGAAGGAAAGATTACGACGCCATGAAACAACAAAAACGCGAACAGTGGCAGGCCGCCATGCTTGCCAAGCTGAGAAAGTGAGGTTTGACAGATGTTGAAAGTTTTGATGCTCAAGCGCAGCCTGGACAAGAAAAACGAGGAGCTGGAGGCGCTGCGGGCAAAAGACCAGGAGTTTTCCACCCGTGAAGCGGATTTGGAACAGGCCATCCAGGAAGCCAAGACCGAGGAAGAGGAACAGGCTGTCGCGGAAGAGGTGGAAAAGTATGACGCCGAAAAGCAGGCCCACGAGGACGCGAAAGCCAATTTGGCCCAGGAAATTGAGGGCCTGGAGAATGACATTACCGCCCTAGAAGCGGAAAATCCCGCGCCTCAGCGGAACAATCAGAAACACCATGAAGAAAGGAAGATGAAAACCGTGAACACCATCAACATTCGTTCCCTGCCTATGTCCCAGCGGGTTATTGAGGCCCTGCCCCAGGATACCCGCGACGCTGGCCTTGCCCGTCCCGAAGTCCAGGAGTTCCTGACCCAGCTGCGCTCTATGAAAGGCCAGTCCCGGGCTGTTTCCGGCGCGGAGCTGACAATCCCCGTGTTCTTCTTGGATTTGGTGTCCGAGAATATGTACCGGTATTCCAAGCTGCTCAACCGTGTGCGCGTGCGCAATGTCAGCGGCGAGGCCCGCCAGACCATTGCAGGCACCGTGCCGGAAGCCGTGTGGACTGAGATGTGCGGCGCAATCAACGAGCTGACCTTTGTCTTTAACCAAATTACCCTGGACGGCTACAAGGTGGCTGGCTTTGTGCCGGTGTGCAACTCTTTGCTGGAGGATAACGACATCAACCTGGCCTCCTGGATCGTGGAGATGCTGTCCGAGGCGGTAGGCTTGGCAATGGATAAGGCTATCCTGTACGGCAAGGGCAGCGCGGCCAAGATGCCCCTGGGCATTGTCACCCGTCTGGCCCAGCAGAGCCAGCCCTCTGACTACCCCGCCAACGCCCCCGCCTGGGCGGATCTGCACACCACCAATATTTTGAAGATTGGCGGCGAGAGTGTCACCGGCGCAGCGTTCTGGTCCGCCCTGATGCAGGCTACCGGGGCCACTTACACCCGGTACAACCGTGGGACGATGTTCTGGGCTATGAACTCCAAGACCTACGCCCTGCTCAAGTCCAAACTTATCACCTTCACCGCCACCGGCGACATTGTGGCCAACCTGTTCGGTTCTCTCCCCATCGTCAACGGCGACATCGACGTGTTGGAGTTTATCCCCGACGGCGACATCATTGGCGGCTATGGTGACCTGTACCTGCTGGCTATGCGCTCCGGCATGACCATCGAATCCAGCCGGGAAGTGCAGTTTATCCAGGACAACACCGTGTTCAAGGGCAAGCAGCGGGCCGATGGGCAGCCTATTATCCCCGGCGCGTTCGTGGCCATTAACATCAATAACGAGGAGGTCACCACTGTTATGGATTTTGCCGCCGACGCCGCCAACGACGCCCAGTTATTGAGCTTGGCTGTGGGCAGCGAGAGCCTGGCCCCCTCTTTTGCCTCCACTACTTACGCTTACGCGGTGACTGCTTCCGGCGCAAACGCCAAGATTGAGGCCACTCCTGCCCAGGCTGGCGCTCAGGTGGCCATTACCTACAACGGCCAGAACGTGCGCAACGGCGGCACGGTGACCTGGCTGGCGGACGGCAAAGCCCACACTTTGGCGGTCACTGTAAAGCAGGGCAACGCCATTCGGGTGTACAACGTGGACGTCACCAAAGCGGGCGGCTAAAGGAGGTGTAACCCTTGATCGACCAAGAGCTGCTTACCATTTTGAAAACGGATTTGCAATTGTCCAGCCCGGCCCTTGACCCATATCTTGAGCAATTGGTGCGGGCGGCAAGAAGCTTTATCGCCGACGAGGGGATTACGCTTACGCCTTCCTACAGTGACGCAATGTTGGTGGAGATGTACGCCGCCTACCTGTACCGGCGCCGCCGGGAGGAAAACGCCCAGATGCCAAGGATGCTGCGGTGGGCGCTGAACAACCGGCTGTTCTCCCAGAAAGGGGCGGCGGGAAATGGATGAGCTGATTACCCTGGTTAAGCAGGAAACTGTCCGGCTGGAAACCGGCGCTATGGACGTTAAAGAGACGTTCAGGGAGGTATGGGCCACCTTGACCTCTGTCTATCGCCAGGAGTTTCTGGAGGCAGGGCGGGATGGCCTGAACCCGGAGCTGGTGGCCACTACGCCGCTTGTCAATTACCAGGGAGAACAAAGCGCCGTTGTGCGGGGCATACGGTACGGCGTGTACCGCACTTATATGGTCCCCAACAGCGACATGATCGAAATCTATCTGGAAGGGAAGGCGGGTGCGTGATGGCAAACCGGAAAGTCTCCATGGACGGGCTGGCGGAGGCCATCGCCCAGGAGCTGGCGGCGTATAACCAGGAGGTTACCGACGGCATGAAGGACGCGGTAAAGGAAGCCGCCAAGGAGTGCAAGGAGCAGATCAAGCAGAACAGCCCGGTGCTCACCGGCGGCTACCGCAAAGGCTGGGCGGATAAAGTCTTGTACGACGGGCGTGAGGACATCCGTATCACGGTGTACAACCGCACGGATTACCAGCTGGCCCACCTGCTGGAACACGGCCACGCCAAGGTGAACGGCGGCAGGGTGGCGGGGAAAGCCCACATCGGCCCAGCCGCCCAGGACGCGGAGGACAAGCTTCTCCGAGAAATACAGGTGGTGGTGCGGGGATGATGGCTTTGGAAGATATGAAAACTCTTCTGGACACCACGGGATACCCGGTGGTGTACTACGCCTGGCCCGAAAAGAAAGCCCCAGCTTTGCCCTATATCTGCTTTTTGACCGCCTACTCCAACAATTTTGGGGCCGATGACAGGGTGTATTACCCCGTTGCCCACTATCAAATCGAGCTATACACACGCTGTAAGGACCCGGAAGCGGAGGGCAAGGTGGAACAGGCCTTGTCCTCTTATTTTTGGGAGAAAACCGAAACCTACCTGGACACCGAGCGGTGTTTCCAGATCCTTTACGAAGTGGAGGTATAAGAAATGGCAACTGCCAACAAGGTCAAATTTGGCTTGAAAAATGTTCATTACGCGATGCTGACCGAAGAGACGCCGGGGGTTCCCTCTTATGGTACTCCGAAACCTATCCCGGGCGCTGTGAGCCTGGGAATGGAGCCCCAAGGCGATACCACGATCTTTCGGGCGGACAACACGAACTATTGGGTCAACACCTCGAATAATGGATATCAGGGCGATTTGGAAATGGCCCTGTTCCCCGATGAGTTTTTGGAAGACGTGTTCGGCGTGGCAGTCAGCGAAAAAGACAAAATCGCCACGGAAAACGCCAATGTGCAGGCAAAGCCCTTCGCACTGCTTTTCCAGGAAGACGGCGACGCGTCAAATACCCTGTATGCCGCGTATAACTGTAGTGCAACACGCCCCTCCCGCACCCCGACCACCACAGAAGATACCGTAGAGCCTACCACCCAGACGTCCACTATCACGATGTCTCCTCTGGCGGACGGGAGGACCATCTCCTGGACTACGGAAAACACGCCGCCCAGTGTATTGGAAGGCTGGTTTGGTTCTGTTTGGACGCAAGACACCACGGAGGGCTGAACATGGATAAAATTTTAAACATTGCCGGGAAGGAGGTGGGGCTGCGGGCTACGGCCCTCACTCCCCGCCTGTACCGGCACAAAATTGGCCGGGACATCATCCAAGATATGGCCAAGCTGCAAAAATCCTTTTCCAAAGCGGCCCAACTGCCCCAGGATGCCACCGAGGAGGAGCGCCAGGAGGCCCAGCTCTCGGTGATGGATCTGGAAATTTTTGAAAACGTGGCTTTCATCATGGCCCGGCAGTATGACCAGAACATCCCTGGCACGGTGGACGCCTGGCTGGATCAGTTCGACACCTTCTCCATTTACGAGATTTTCCCGGAAATTTTGTCCCTGTGGAACATGAACAACAAGACCACGTCAAAACCAAAAAAAAATTAAACCCCGTTGATCGTGCGAACAACGGGGCTATTTTTATGCTGCGCTGCGCGGAATTGGGGCTTTCCGGAGCCGACCTGGACGACATGACGATGGGCATGGTGTACGACATGCTCACCGAGCAGGCCAATGACCGGGAAAAGTACCCCATCAAGGCAGTGCCTGGAAGTCTGAAATCGTTCTTTGCGGGAGGTGGGAAGCTTGCCTAACCGAATCCAAGGGATCACTGTAGAGATCGGCGGCGATACCCAGGGGCTTTCCAAGGCCCTTTCGGGCGTCAACAAAGAAATCCGCACCACCCAGAGCCAACTCAAGGACGTGGAGCGCCTGCTGAAAATTGATCCCGGAAACACTGAGCTGCTGCGGCAGAAATATGAGCTTCTAAATGATTCCATTGATTCCACCGAAGAAAAGCTGGACGCCTTGAAAAAGGCTGAAAAGCAAGTGCAGCAGCAGTTTGAGCGGGGCGAGGTTTCCCAAGACCAGTACAACGGATTGCAGCGGGAGATCATCGCCACAGAACAGGCGCTGGGGCGTTTGCAGGATGAAGCGAAAGATACCCAGCGCAGGATTGACGGTATCGACGAGGATCCCGTTGAAGATGTGAAAAAGGCTGCTGACGACGCCGGGGACGCCCTGAAAGACGCCGGGGACGACGCCTCCCACTTTGGGGATATGCTCAAGGCAGGGGCCATTGTGGAGGGCGTGTCCTCTTTGGTGGATTCCATGTCCCAGCTGGCGGAAGAAACCAAGGAATACCAGAAAATCATGGGCAGCCTGGAAGTGTCCAGCGAAAAGGCGGGCTACACCGCCGGGGAAACCGCTGACACCTACCGGCAGCTCTACGGTGTGCTGGGGGACGACCAGACCGCCGCCACCACCACTGCCAACCTACAAGCCCTGGGTTTTTCACAAGAGCGGCTTACCCAGATGACCAACGCCGCCATCGGCGCTTGGGCCACCTACGGGGACTCCATCCCCATCGACGGCCTTGCGGAATCCATCAACGAAACCATCCAGGCCGGGCAGGTGACAGGCACATTCGCCGACGTTCTCAACTGGGCGGGCACCAGCGAGGATGATTTCAACAGCAGGTTGGAAAACGCCGCAGACAGCACCGAGCGGGCCAACATCGTCATGGAGGAACTGGCCCGCCAGGGGCTTATGGAAGCCGGGGAAGCCTGGCAGAAGAACAATGAATCCCTGGTGGAATCCAACCAAGCCGCCGCCGATTTCCAGGACACGATGGCGAAAATGTCCGAGAGGATTTCCCCAGTGCTGACGGCAGTGCAGGATGGGGTCAATCTTCTGCTGCAATCTTTGCTGGACATGACGGAAAACGTGGACTTTTCTGCCATTGCCGATGGGATTTCCAATGCGTTTAGCTATGTGGTAGACAATGTTTTTCCCGCAGTCCAGACAGCGTTCCAATGGATTATTGACAATGCTGGCCTTGTTGCTGCTGGAATTGTTGGAATTGGTACCGCAATGGCAACTTTTAAAGCGGTGACATTGATTCAATCCGCTGTGAGTGCATGGCAGAAATATAAGGCAGCCACAGAGGGCGCAACTGTTGCACAGTGGTTATTAAATGCTGCACAAAACGCTAATCCTATTGGTTTGATTATATCCGCAGTGGCCGCCCTGGTTGCTGCGTTTATCTATCTTTGGAACACCTGCGAAGGGTTCCGGGAGTTTTGGATCAACCTGGGGGCTACACTGTTAAGCGCCCTCCAAACGGCTGTGGACGCCATTGTAAACTTCTTTACAGTGACCATCCCCACAGCGTTTACCGACGCGGTGACCGCTGCGGGGGAATTTATTGCCAATATCGGCGCTTGGTTCGCCCAACTGCCCGGAACGATTGGGGAATGGCTTTCCCAGACGGTTTCCAACATTGGCGCATGGGCAGCGAACATTGCGCAGCAGGCGTTGGAAGCCGCCAGTACGTTCCTGAGCAATGTGGTTTCCTTTTTCCAGCAGCTGCCGGGGAAAGTGCTGGGTTTTCTTTCCAGCGTGATTCAAAATGTGGTTTCCTTCGCGGCTGATATGGGAAGCAAAGCGCTAGAGGCTGGGCGGGACTTTTTCGACAACCTCGTGAACATTATTTCCAAACTCCCAAGCCGGATGCTTTCCATCGGCGGGGATATTGTGCGCGGCATCTGGAATGGCATTTCCGGCGCGGCTAGCTGGCTGTGGGATCAAATTTCCGGCTTCTGTTCCAACATTGTGAGCAATATTGCGAATTTTTTCCACATTGGCTCTCCTTCAAAACTGATGGCGGACGAAATTGGCAAATGGCTTCCCCCTGGCATTGCCGTGGGCTTTGAGGGCGCCATGCCCAAGGCCATGCGGGAGATCGACGCCAGCGTGGGCGCCATTGCCACATCCATTCCCCAAGCATTGGGATACGGCGGGAACACCACCACGGACAGCCATAACATGACGTACACCTTTGGGCCTGGCTCCATTGTTATCCAGACCCAGGCAAATGACGGGAACGCAATTTACCGGCAGCTGATGCTGCGGATGCAGCAGGAAGTAAACCGAAAGGGGGCGGCGTATGGAACCGCTTAAAGCCTTTTATTTCAACGAGATTTCAAGCCGTTCTTTCCGCTTGGTCATTGAAAGCAAAAATATTTTGGGTTCCCCGGAGCCGGATCTCCAAGAATACCAAATCCCGGGAAGGGACGGCAGCGTGTTTATCTCGAACAAACGGCGCAAAAATGTGGAAGTCAGCTACGACACGTTTCTGCGGGTTTCCCATATGGAAGATCTACAGCCGTATGTGACAGGGATCAAAGGCTGGCTTTTGGCGGACCCGGGAGCCTATTTCCGGCTGGAAGATGATTATGACCTGGCCCACTACCGTATGGCCGCCTATCTTTCCGGGATCGAATTTGACAACGCTTGGCGCTGGGCTGCGAGGCAAACATTGACCTTTTCCTGCCTGCCCTACCGCTACCTGAAAACCGGGGAGCAGCCCGTCCCCGCCGAAAGCGGCACGGTGAGCGTTTACAACCCCACCGCCTTTGAGGCCCTGCCCAAGCTTGGGTTTGCGCTGGGGTTCCAATTCTCCGGGGGCGCCATCACCTTCCAGGCGGCGTCATCCGCCGGGGAATACACCGGGACACTGCGGGGCGTCCCCGCCAAGTACGCGGGGCTCCAGGTGGTGGTGGACAGCGGCAGCCAAACCGTGGGGGTGCTTTCGCCGGATTTCACGGTGATCCCCACGGCCCAGCTGGACAGCTTCCCGGTGTTCCGGCCGGGTGAGAACCAGGTGAGCGTCACCGGGGGCGGCGGGGTGTCCCTGGCCTACGCTGTGCCCATGTGGAGGGAGCTATGATCTTTGCCTATTCCGGGGCCCGCCTGATGGCCTCCCAAGCCCCCGTTGACCAGGACATCCTGGGCGCCCTGCCCGACGCGCTGGAATGCGTGGTGGAGCGGGACGTGGACGGGCTGTTCGAGGTGAGCCTTACCTATCCCGCCCAAGGGGAGAACGCGGGGGCGCTCAAGCCCAACAACTGGCTGTACCTCCCCTGCGGCGGGGAGAAGGGGATGCAGTATTTCCGCATCACCCAGGTGGGGGAGGACATCTCCGGGCTGGTCACCGTCCACGGCTGCCATCTCAGCTACAACAGCCTCGCCATTGTGGCGGCGCCCTTTGCCTCCCACAGCAGCGAAAACTACAGCGCCGTGCCCTTTTTCAAGTGGTACCAGGACCTTGAGGCGGCGGTATCCCAGGTGGACAGCGGCCAGATGGGCAGCTTCGCGGTCATCGGCTACACCGACGGCATGACCCTCAACGCCGCGGCCTACACCACCCCGGTGACGGTGAAACAGGCGGTGCTGGACGCCATCCGGGACGTGAGCGGCACCTACCTGGATTACACCACCTTCGGCTTCCGGATCTGGCAGCTGCCCGGGACGGACATGGCCCCCGGCTTCCAGATCCGCTACGGGCGGGATATGCTGGGCTACAACACTGCCGCCGACGCCACGGACCTGTACACCCACGTGCTGCCCTACATTATGCAGGGGGACACGATGGTCAGCCACGGCATGGACATTTACCCCATCCAAGGGGTGCCGGAAGAGTTTTCCGGGGTCACCCTGGTGAAGCCCATCAACCTGGGGGACTATTACACCGGCATCGGCGAGGGCGTGGACGACATGATGCTCCAAATGATCATCGACCGGTGGCTGTACGAGCACCCCTGGGACCCGTTCCCCGATGAGATCGCCGTGGAGCAGATCCCCCAGGAGGGGAATGCCTTTGAACTGGGCAGCGTGGGAAAGCTGTATTACACCCCCACGGGCACGGTAGTCACCGCCCACGTGGTGTCCATGGCCTACGACGTGCTGGCGGAGCGGGTGACGTCCATCGGGGTGAACCGCCGGCAGAAGGACGTGACCGACACTATCGCCGGGCTGGCGGCGAGATAAGGAGGAAACCATGACATTTGAATATTCCGTGCCAAACGGGAAAGACCATGCCCCTCTGCGGCTGTACGCCGTCCAGGGGGAGGCGGGGGCAAGAACGTTTACCATCAACTTCCCCGGGGTGGGGGCCATCCCCATGGCAACCGCCCATGTGTACGTCAAGAAAAACGACGGCACCCTGGTGGTCATCAGCGCGACGCCCGGCACAACCAAGGTGACCTTTACCCTGCCCTTGCAGGCTTGTACCTGCCCGGGGGAGAACTGGGTGTACATCCAGATGCTGGGGGACGGGGTGGAAACCCGCTGGGACAACATCATCCTGTATGTGGAGCCCTGCGATTTGGAAAACGCCGTGGCTTCCACCGACGACCTGGGGCCCTTGGGGGAGATCTTCACCGACCCGGAGTATATCGCCGGGCTGATCGCCAAGCTGGAAGCGTCCGAATCCGCTGTGGAAAGCCTGCTGGACTCCTTTGTCCCCCTGGGGGAGTACAGCGCTGAAACCCAGTACCAGCCCTTTAACATCGTGGCCTATGAGGGAAGCAGCTATATCAATACCTCGGCTTCCCTGGGGATCCCGCCCACAGACGCGGGCCACTGGAAACTGCTGGTGTCCAACGCCACGCCCGGCCCCCAAGGCCCCCAAGGCCCCCGGGGCGCAGGCCCCTGCCGCGTTGTGGTGGCTTCCAGCCAAAGCGGGTGGACGGCAAACGACTGCGACTACCTCTGCGACGGTACGGCGGACGAGGAGGAGATCAACCAAGCGGTCCAGGCCGCCTATGACGCCGGAGGGGGAGAGGTGCTGCTGCTGGAAGGCCAGTACCAGCTGGCCGGGCCCATTGCGTTCCCCAGCGGCAAGGAGGGCTTCGTGTCCCTGTCCGGCAACGGGCGCGGCACCAACGTCAAGGGCTATACCGCCAGCACAAGTTTTACAAACAACCCGCTGATCCGCGTGGACGCGCCCAACGTGACCATCCGCGGCCTGCGGCTGTACGGCTCCGCCAACACAGCGGGGATCGCCGTCCAGGGGCGTGGCGCGGAGATCGACCGGGTCCATTGCGAGGGCATGGAGTGCGGGGCCTATGTCAACGGGGAGGACGCCAGGATCACCAACTGTGTGCTGGCGCCTACCGCCTGCGGGATCTATATGCCCGTCCCCTACAACGGCGTTTTCATTGGGGGCAACTCCATTGGCGGAAGGTCAGGCAGCGGGACCCTGGCGGCGGGGATCCGGATCGGCGGCAGCGGAACGGGAAGGTGCGTCATAACGGGCAACGACATCTTCGCGGTCACCGGCATCGAGCGGGATGCCGGAAGCGTTTCCACAAACCCCGTGGAGAACCTCTCCATCCTTTCCAACTATATCGAAGGGGAAAAGGCAATCTATTTGCCGGATACGTGCCGGTGCTCCATCTGCGGGAACCAGATCCTGTGCGAGGACAGTGACGAGGCGTTCGGCGTTAAAATCGAATTGATCTACTCCAACTATCTGCCCAACGGCCACGTGATTTCCGGCAACGGCATCTACTGCAAAAATACCTTTGACAACCCCACGGGGATCTTGATCGGGGGCCAGTGCGCGGGCGTTGCCATCACAGGCAATTCCATTGACGGCTTCGCAAACGGCATGAACATCGCCGGCACGGACTCGGTCATCAGCGGGAACCGGGTGGCGAAAAAAGGGATGTGGGGTGCCGGGGACACATCCATTGCCTGCGGCGGCTCGAAAAACCTGGTGGTGGGCAACCACTGCGACGGCAAGGCCCCGGAGATTTCCAGCGGCAATACCAACGCGGACAACCTTTCGTAAGGAGGCGGTTTTGTGCAGCTTGTGTTTCAGTTTTACGATTGGCAGATTTTCCCCACCCAGGGCATCCTGGGCAGGCAGTATGACAACCTGTCCCACAGCCTGGCAGTGGAGGGCGCCCTTCCAGAGGGATATTCCTGGGATATGCTGGTGGAGTGCCAGGGGAACCACAACGTGATCCCCCTGCCGGCTGCAAACGGCGGGGCCAGCGCCCCCCTCACCAGGGAAGAGCTGGCCCTGAGCGGGTACTACGCCTTCCAGCTGCGGGGGACAGCCGCCGGCGGGATTGTGCGCCACACCAACGTGGCCCAGGCATACGTTCCCGCCACCCTGGTGGGGGACGGCACCTGGCCCGTGCTGCCCACGGAGTTCTCCCGGGCGGAGGCGAATATCAAGGAGCTTAACGCCCACCCGCCCGTGCCCGGGGCCAGCGGCTACTGGATGCTGTGGGACCTGGAAACCCATCAATACACGCAAAGCGGCCTTCCCCTGCCCGACGTGGGCCAAGGCGGGGGCCTGGCGATCTACAGCCTGGACAACACCCTGTCCCTGTCCCAGGAGGGGAAGCTTTCGGTGAACACCGCCAAGGACGCCCAGCAGGACAACACCCTGCCCATTACGTCGGCGGCTGTATACACGGAGCTGGGCAATATTGACGCCCTGCTGCGGACCATTTAAAGGAGGAATCATCATGCCGGGAACTACAAACATTGCGGAAGAAATTACCAGACTGACCGACAGCCGGAACACCATCCGGAACAAAATGGTGAACTTTGGCTTGGCGGAAGCGGCTGCGAAATTGGATGTTTTGGCCCAGGCGGTCAACGGGATTGCCAACTGCGGGGCCGTGTCCGCCGAAGTGCAGGAGGGCGACACCTACACCATCCCCAAGGGCTACCACAACGGCAGCGGCACGGTGTCCGGTGTAGCGGGCGGCGGGAACTATAAACTGCAAAGCAAGGCCGCCACTCCCACGAAATCACAGCAAAATATCACCCCGGACAGCGGCTTTTACGGCCTGTCCGACGTGACCGTGGCGGCGATCCCAGCTGCGTATCAGGATGTTTCCAGCGTTACGGCCACCGCCGGGGACGTGCTGGCAAATAAAATCATCGTCACCGCGGACGGGCAAGTAACCACGGGCACCATGGCCAACAACGGGGCTGTGTCTCAAAAGCTGGACGCGGAAAAAACCAGCTACACCGTGCCCGCCGGTTACCACGACGGCAAGGGCACCGTGTCCGTCACCACGGAAACCAAGACTGCCACCCCCACAAAAGAGCAGCAGACGGTGACCCCCACGGAGGGGCGCGTGCTGTCTAGCGTGACGGTGGAGGCCATCCCCCCTCAGTATTTGGACACTTCCGACGCCACGGCCGCCGCCTCTCAGATCCTTGCCGGGCAGACCGCATACGCGGGCGGAGCCAAGGTGACCGGCACCATGGCCAACAACGGCGCCACCGCCCTGGAACTGGACGGGATGCAGGCGACGTCCGTGGCCATCCCCGCCGGTTATACCTCCGGGGGGACCGTGACCCTGACAAACTCCATCGAGGAAGCCCTGGCGGCCATCTAAGGGGGTGTGTGGAGTGAGCATTGCAAGCGAGGTGGAACGCATCTCCGCCAATGTGCGAAACACCATTGACGCCATTGAACAGACCGGCGTAACAGTGCCGGAAGGAGCCACCAGCGACAACCTCCCCGCACTGGCCCGGGCGTTGGCGAACGAAAAACAAAACAAACTCACCGGCACGCAAGGCCAGGTGGTAGGCTTTGATTCTTCTGGAAACGCTGTTGCGCAGGCGGCCCCTTCTGGATTACCAGAGGGCGGCGCGCAAGGCCAGCTTTTGGCAAAGGGGGCCAGCGGCGCAGAATGGGTGGACAACCCCACGCTGGCTTTCGGCCCCCAAGCCGTGCCTACGACAGCATGGGCAAGAGATTCCACCTATCCGGATTATCCATACCGGGCTTCAATCGCGCTTCCTGGCGTCACAGCGAGTCACATCCCAAGTGTGAATTTTACCTCCTCGGACGCTCTTTCCGGGAAGCTTTCGCCTGTCTCCGAGTCCTATGACGGCGGCGTGTACATCTACGCGTCAGGAGCCTTCACAGCGGAGGTGGACGTGGGTTCGATCACCTGCATTAAGGCGGTGGGCGCATGATTGGGGACACGAATGTGAAGGCGATGCCGGTTAAGCCCGGGACGGAAGTGGACACCCTGGAAGCGGGCGCGTTGGTGAAAGGGAACATCCAGGGCACACCCTGGGAATGGAAAATCGTCCACCAAGGAAACCCTGACCCGGCTATGTATGACGCAAGCTGCGGCGGGTGCTGGCTGCTGTTGGAGAACATCCACTCGCAAAGAGTATGGGATGCCACCAACAACGACTACAAAAATTCTGACATCCAGGCGTGGCTTAACGGGGATTTCTTCAATATGCTGGACGCTGGTTTCCGAAACCAAGTGAAGCAGGTGAAGATCCCGTATTATAACGGGCCCGGCGGCAGCGGTTCAGTTGTTTCCGGCGCGGGCGGCTTAAGTTGTAAAATTTTCCTGTTGGGCGGCTATGAAGTGGGCTTTACTGCCAGCGATAACTCGGACATCCCCCATGACGGCGCAAAGCTCTCATATTTTGACTCTGGCACTGGCAGCGCCGCTAATAACAAGCGCATCGCCAAGTATAACGGCAGCACTGCTAGCTGGAGGCTTCGCTCTTCGTCCAGCAGCCAAACCAACAATGTTTTCCACGTCAACGCCTCCGGTAACGGGATCAACGATATGCTGTGGAGCAAATTTACCGATGGTATCCGCCCCGCCCTAATCTTGCCCAGTACCGCCCTGGTGGACGACGAATTAAACATTCTTGCCGTATAAGGAGGTGCAATCATGGTTGGAAGAAGCAATGCTGTGAGTGGGGGAAGCAGCGCAGAAACCTACAAGATCGTCAGCCAGCAAACGGTCTTTGAATTTTCTCAGACAGAAGCAAAGCCAGGACAATTTGTGGAATCTTCGGAAACAAATGAAAGAACTGGGAATATAGAGATTTCTACCGATAGTGGAAAAGCTGTACCCTATGAATTATCTGGAAACTGGGTAGTGAAGTGTGTTTTTGTAATGCCTGACGAAAATGTAACGATAACTGAGAAGGGAATGTAAAATGCTAGGACGGACAAACGCCATTCCCTCTGCGGGGGGGGCGGCTTAGATGTTGCGACCGGCATCATTCATGGGACTGAGATGGCTTCTGCGAGGGTGGTTTATTTCGATTCCGATACAAATACGTCTCAAACCGCCGAAGTTGGCGGAGCGGGTATTCCTGAACCGCCTATGGAGGCGACGGTTCACGCGTATGTGGGTTCTGTGCTCTATATTAGAACCGGGATTGCGGAAAGCGGGCTAAATGAAATAGAGGACAGGAAAGCGTATGAAGTCACAGGCGATTTTTCTATCGCCGGTAGGATGTAATCAGGGAAAACAAGGAGGCACACATGAAAAAACACGCGTCCGCGGCAGGGGAGGTGACGGCCTGATGGATTCCACCACACTCACAGCGCTTGTGTCCCTGGTGGGGACGCTGGCGGGGACTTTTGGCGGCATCCTGGTGTCTAACCGGCTGACCACATACCGTATTGAGCAGCTGGAAAAGAAGGTGGCCCAGCACAACTCCCTCATTGAGCGCACCTATAAGCTGGAAGGGGAAATGCAGGAAGTACAGCACGATATCCGGGATTTGAAAGGAGCAAGGTAAACGTGAAAATCAACTGGATCGCTCGGATCAAAAACAAAAGTTTCTGGCTGGCCCTGGTCCCCGCCGTGCTGCTGCTGGTCCAGACCGTGGCGGCAGTGTTCGGCTTCACCCTGGATTTCGGGGAGCTGGGCAACCAGCTGCTGGCCGTGGTCAACGCGGTGTTTGCCGTGCTGGCCATCCTGGGCGTTGTCACCGACCCCACTACCAAGGGGTTTGGCGACAGCAAGCAGGCCCTTACTTACGACAAGCCGAAGGAGGATGAATAATGGCCGTCAAAGGTGTGGATATTTCCGAGTTTAACGGCAGCGTGGATTTCCAGGCGCTGAAAAACGCCGGTGTGAAATACGCCATCATCCGCACGGGCTTTGGCAGCGATTACCCGGGCCAGCAGGACAAGCGCTTTGCCGAGAATGTGAAGAAGGCTGACGCCGCCGGGATGCCCTGGGGCGCGTACCACTACGCTTACGCACGGGACAGGCAGGGGGGCGTGGACGAGGCCCGGCACTGCCTGCGGCTGCTGGGCGGGAAAAAGCCCCTCTACGGCGTGTGGTACGACATGGAGGACAACTCCACCTTGGGCGGCGACCTGCTGGGTGCTGCCCAGGGCTTCTGTGACACCATGGAGGCCGCTGGGCTGTACGCCGGTGTGTACGCCTCCCTAAACTGGTGGAACAACTACCTGACCGCCCCCGGCTTTGACCAGTACGACCGCTGGGTGGCCCAGTATTACAGCCAGTGCCAGTACAAGGGCGCTTATGGAATGTGGCAGTATACCAGCACGTGGAGCATCGGCGGCAAGAATTTCGACGGCAACTGGGCCTATAAAGACTATCCCGCCCTGGTGCGGGCCATGAACGGAGAAAAGGAGGAACCTGAATTGACAGAAGCGGAAGTGAAAAAGCTGGCACGGCAGGAGATCGAGGCATATTTTGCGGGGCTGGCAAAGAAGCCTGTTTCCAACTGGGCCAAGGAGGCCGTGGAGTTTGTCCAGGCTGAGG
>ERZ827037.881-NODE-881-length-36333-cov-4.026931_pt1 | contig 36333 bp, 38 predicted proteins | sample MGYA00519924_ERZ827037 | MGnify/ENA primary metagenome ERZ827037 (study PRJEB31778, sample SAMEA3449250) | human gut metagenome | biome: human gut; feature: human-associated habitat; material: faeces | place: United Kingdom | collected 2010/2012 ...
GCTGACTGAGGATGTTGCCCTCGTCGTCCAGCACCTGTTCTACCAGATAGGGGGTATACAGATAGCCGCCGTTGATGGTGGCCGCCTGGGCGCGGATCAGCTCCAGGGGCGTGACATTGAAGGTCTGGCCGAAGGCATAGGACGCCAGGGAGACCACGTTGGAGTTAAAGCTTTCCTCATCGGCGAAAATGCCCGCCACCTCGCCGATCATGTCCACGCCGGTCTTTTCCATCAGGCCGAAGGACTTGAGGTACTTATAATAGGTCTCCGTGCCGATCTTCAGGCCCATGGTAACGAAGGCCGGGTTGCAGGAGTTTCCGGTGGCCACCTTCAGTGTCTGGAGCCCGTGGCCGGCCCGCTTGGAGCAGTTGATGGGCCGTCCCCAGCCCTGGACCGTGATGGAGCCGGTGCAGTTGAAGGTGGTGTTCATGTCCACCACGCCCTCTTCCAGGGCCGTAGCCAGGGTGATGGGCTTGAAGGTGGAGCCGGGCTCATAGGTGGAGTCGATGCACTTGTTGCGCCACTGAGAACTCAAAACGGAGCTCTTGGCCGCAGAGACAGCTGCCTGGTAGTCCTCCTCCGTCTCATAGTCGGCCCGGTTCTGGGCCAGCTCCGCCAGCTGACTGTCCAGCTGGGACTGGAGCTTTTCGTCGTACAGCGTACCATAGGAATTGGGGTCATAAGTAGGGTAGGACGCCATGGCCAGGATGGCGCCGCTGTTGACGTCCATGATGATGCCCGTGCCGCCCTTGGCGGCGTCGAACTTGGTGATCATGCTGGAAAGGCCCTTTTCCAACGCCGCCTGGACACCCCGGTCCAGCGTCAGCACCAGGCTGTTGCCGTTTTCCGCATCATAGTACTGCTCATACTGATAGAGCATGTCGTTGCCGTTGTTGTCCCGGGCGGTGATGGTAAGGCCCGCGGTGCCCTGAAGAACGCTGTCGTACTTGGCCTCCAGGCCCACGCCGCCCACATTGTCATTGTTGACAAAGCCCAGCACATTGGCCGCCAGGGTGCCGTTGGGATAATACCGCTTGGAGTCCGGCTCCATGTACACACCGTGGACCCGCACGGGGCTTTTATCCGGGTCGGAGATCAGCACGGTCTCCCCATCGTCATTGACGGTCGTCAGCTGGTTGCCCTCATCGTCGATCTCACCGTTGATGAACTTGCGCACCTCGTCGGCAACTTCCTGGTCCACCCGCTTTTTCACGATCTCGTAGGCGGAGCTGGTTTTTTCCATCTTCTCCAGGATGGTCTGCTCATCCACTTCCAGGATGCGGCTCAGGCCCCGGGCGATGTATTCGGCGTCCCGGACCTCCGTGTTGCCCTGCTCCGCCTGCTCCTCCAGATACTGCTGCAGTCCCTTGGGATCCACGAACACATTTTCCGCCGTAGCGGACACCGCCAGAGGATGCCCGTTCCGGTCGTAGATCGTGCCCCGGGACGCGGTGATGACGGTGCTTCGGGTCTGCTGGGCCACAGCCTTTTCCTGCAGTTCGTCGTGCTGACGGATCTGCAGGTCGAAGAGCTTCAAAAACAGCGCCCCGAAGGTGACAACACCCAGCAGCGCCATGACCAGCACCGTCCGGGTCCGGATGATCTGATTGGCCCGCCGGGCGGCGTCCGTCTTTCGTCTGGGTAAATTTGCCATGGTCTGTCTCCTCCCACAGGGCCTGAAGGCCCCATACCGAAGCAAGGAGTAAGAAGTCCCCCTTCTTACTCCTCACGCTGCTTCATTATAGTGCGGTCTTACTCGAAGTATTCCACCACCGCGTAAACGCCGTGGTGCAGGGATGTCAGCAGACGGCTGAGGACATCCGGCTCTTTTTGCTGATAAACCACAGCACTGTCGCCGTCACTGAGATCGATGTAGTAGATCTGGCTGCCGCTGGGCTTGCTCATCCCCGCCGCCTCAGCGGCTTCCTGCACGGTGTTCAGATCGTACATCCGCTCGTACTGCGTCGTCAGCGTCACATTTTCGGTTTCCAGATCCTCCAGCTGGCTCTTGAGGCTCACCACGCTGTTGGAGATCCCCATCAGCTGGATATAGCTCATCAAAACCAGCACAGCCAGCGCTGCGGCGGCTCCAAAGCCCAGCACCGTGAGGACGGAGAGCTTTTGCCGCTCCCGGGTCTGGACCCGGGTCGCCCGGCGGACCTGCGGCAGTTCCTTTGCTGCCTGGCGCTGGCGGGGAGCCTCGCCGGCATGGCGGAACTGCCGTTCCCGCAGCTCCCGATCCAAATCATACGCCAGGTCCCCATAAACCATGCCTGTATTGCTGTAACGCAATTCCTTTGCCGCAGATGCCACAATGGGCTCCTCCCCTCATTTGTATCTCACTCCACACAACCGGGGGACTTCCCCCATACCGGGCCGTCGGCTCCGGCGCATCGATCAAAGATCGAATGTCTCACACTTTTCCGCCACCCGCAGCTTGGCGCTTCTGGCCCGCGGGTTTTCCGCCAGTTCCTCCTCGCCGGAGACGATGGGCTTGCGGGTGATCAGCTTCACCTTGGGCTTCTTCCCGCATACGCACACCGGAAACTCCGGCGGACAGGTGCAGCCCCGGGCCATATCCTGGAGCGCCTGCTTGACGATCCGGTCCTCCAGGGAATGGAAGGTGATGACCGCCAGCCGTCCACCGGGGTTGAGCCCGTCCACGGCGGCGTGCAGCATGGGCGGCAGAGCGTCCAGCTCGCCGTTGACGGCGATGCGGATCGCCTGAAAGCTGCGCTTGGCCGGATGCTGCTTCTCCCGCAGCGCAGACGGAGGCATGGCCCCCTTGATGATCTCCACCAGCTCCAGTGTGGTGGAGATGGGCGCGGTCTCCCGCGCCCGGACAATCGCTCTGGAAATAGCGGGAGCATACCGCTCCTCGCCGTATTCATACAAGATGCGGCGCAGTTCCTCGCCGCTCCAGGTGTTTACCACTTCATAGGCGCTCAATGGCGCATCCTTATCCATCCGCATGTCCAGCGGCGCGTCCTGCATGTAGGAAAACCCGCGGGACGCATCGTCCAGCTGCGGCGAGGAGACGCCCAGATCAAAGAGCATCCCGTCCGCGCCGGAGACGCCCGCCTGATCCAGCACCTCTCCGAGAGAGGAGAAGTTGCTGTGGACCAGCGTCACATGGTCCATCCACGGGCCCAGCCGTTCCTGGGCTGCGTCGATGGCGGCCTGATCCCGATCGATGCAGATGAGTCTGCCGGTGGTGAGCCGTTTGGCGATCTCCCGGGAGTGGCCGGCTCGTCCCAACGTACCGTCCACGTAGATACCGTCCGGCCGGATGCACAGTGCGTCGATGCACTCGTGCAGCAACACGGGCTTATGGATATATTCCATGGCTTCTTACCCCCGGTTTCTGCGGGCACGGGACAATGCGTCCAGAGCGAAGGCCATATCCTCGCTCTCCAGCATCCGCTGCTCCCGCTCCTCCCACGTCTTTTCGTCCCAGATCTCCGCAAAGGAGTTGAGACCGACAATGGTGGCCGTCTTTTTCAGTCCTGCGTACTTGCGCAGTCCCGCCGGGATCAGCACCCGGCCCTGAGCGTCCGGCTCACACTGAACGGCGTTGGCATAGAGCAGCGACAGCGCCCGGGCCTCAGAATAGCTCAGCTGGTCCATGTCGTCAGACATCTGGTCCCATTTGGCCTGGGGATAGATGGTCAGGCAATGCTCAGCCCCGATGGTGATGGTGAAGGTATCTCCCAATGCCTCCCGCATGGAGGCAGGAATGACCAGGCGGCCCTTGGAATCGATGCTGTTGTTGGATTTTCCCAGCAGTCGCGCCACGGACGCCGCCCCCCTTCTCCCCCTTTTTTGGGGCCAGATGGGAATTATGTGGCACTTCGTGCGCCATTCACCCACTTTTCCCCACCACTTGCTTTTGAGTATAAGCGAAACCACTTTTGATTGCAAGGATTTTTTTTCGACCCCAAGCCTTCAAAAATGGCAGAATTTATGCAAAAATCGTCCAAAACGGGCCATTTGAAACATTCGTTCGATGTCACTTCTGTTGGTTTACGTAAAATTGAAAGCCCCTGGCAACACAAGATTTTGTGCTGTCAGGGGCTTATTTCAAACTTTTCCACAATATACGGTATCTTCCAAAAAAGTTTCAGAAATTTTACCGTCGTTTTTTACAAAATTTCAGGGATTATGGTTGCCCTCCTGCGGGGAGCGCGGTCACTCCCCGTCCTGCGGGACGTCCCGGCCTTCCAGTTTTTCCCTCTGTTCCTGCATTTTGGCAGCGGAGGCGCTGCGGAACTGGACCCGGGACTGCTTGACCTCATCCAGCGCGGCCTGGACCGCTTCCTCCGTCCGGGCCAGGGCATCCTCGGCGTATTCGTTGGCCACCTGGTAGAGCTGGCGGGAACGTTCCTCCGCCCGGGTGATGATCTGCCGGGCCTTCTCCTTGGCGGCGTAGAGCACTTCGCTCTCGGAGACCTTGGCCTTCGCATCCAGTTCAGCCTGGCGCATCATCCGATCCACATCCCGCTTGGCATCGTCCACAAACTTCTCCCGGGCGGCCAGCAGCTCCTGCGCCCGCTTGATCTCCACCGGCAGCTGCGCCCGCAGCTCGTCCAGCAGATCCAGCATCTCATCCCGGTCCACCATGCTCATATTGGGTTTGAGGGCGGGGGCCTTCGCGTCTTCGATCCGTTCATAGATCATATCGATCAGTCGGTTAATATCATTGGCCATCAGGTCTCATCCTTTCTCATTTCAGTCATCTGCTGCACCAGGGGAATAATAGATGCCGGCAGATAGCGCTCCAGCGGCTGGTGGTAACGGATCATCTCCCGGGCCATGGAGGAACTGAAGTGCTGATACGCCGGGCTGGCCGGCAGCAGCAGCGTGTCCAGCTCCGGGTGGATCCCCCGGTTGATGGCGGCCAGCTGGGCCTCCACGTCGTAATCCGTTCCGTTGCGCACGCCCCGGACGATGGTGCAGGCCCCCCGTTCCACGGCATAATCCGCAAGCAGGCCCGGCCACAGCTCCGCCTCCACATGGGGCAGATCCGCCACGGCGGTCTGGACCAGATGGAGCTTCTGCTCCGGAGTAAACATCTGACTTCTCTTTTCCGCGTTGGGGCTGACACACACCCAAACCCGGTCAAAACAGGCAGCAGCCCGGCGGATGATGTCCAGGTGCCCCAGGGTGATGGGGTCAAAGCTGCCTGAGCAAACGGCTGTTTTCATGGGATCTTTTCCTCGCTTACCTGGTTTGCGTCACGGTGATAGACCGTCAGGGCGATCTTCCCGTAACGATATGTGCGGTGGACCCGGTAAGGCGGTGCCAGAGCCGGTGTGGTCCGGCCCGCCGGGTGTTCCGCTACGATTATACCATGGGGGGCGAGAATGTCAAATCTGGCAATGTGGGCCAGGGCCGGTTCCAGCAGCCCCGCCTCGTAGGGCGGGTCCAGGAAAATCAGGTCGAACTTCTCCCGCAGGGACTTGAGGTACTCCATGGAGTCCCCCGCCACCACCCGGGCTCCGTCCTGCAGATTCGTGATCTTCAGATTCTCCCGGATCAGCTTGACGGCGTCCGGCCGCCGGTCCACAAACACCGCGGAGGCCGCGCCCCGGCTGAGGCATTCGATGCCCAGCTGTCCGGTGCCCGCAAACAGATCCAGCACCCGGCGTCCCTCGATGTCGAACTGCAAAATATTGAAAAGCCCCTCTTTCACCCGGTCCGTGGTGGGACGGGTCTCCATCCCCTCCAGCTCCTTGAGCCGGCGGCCCCGGGCGGAGCCTGTGATGACACGCATGATGTTCTCTCCTTCCTCCCCTCCGGTCCACTGGGCCGGAAAAGACGGCTGTTAGTCCCATTTTACGGCAAATGTGCCGCCATTTCAATAGGATTCCGCTGCCGGGGAATTCTTTTTTTAGCTTGTACTTTCTCCCGCCATCGTTTATAATAAGATTCCATATAGAACACTCCAACGCGGACAGCCGCCCGCAGGCGTTCCCACGGGGCCGCCGGGTCTCTGTCAATACGGAAAAAGAAAGGACGTTCTCATGATTCAATTCAAATCCGATCATGGAGATATCTCCGTCAGCAGCGCCGTATTTTCCAACATCACCGGCATGGCGGCCACCAACTGCTTCGGCGTCAAGGGCATGGCCTACCGCTCCATGACCGACGGCCTGGTCCATCTGCTGCGCCGGGAGGCCATGAGCAAGGGCGTGAGCATCACCTATCACGACGACAATTCCATTTCCATCGAGCTTCATATCATCGTGGAGAACGGCGTCAACCTCCCCGCGGTGTGCCGTTCCATCATGAATGAGGTGCGCTACGTGGTCACCAAGAACACCGGCGTGCCTGTCAAAGCGGTGGACGTGTGCGTCGATTCCATGACCCTGTGAGGGGAGGAGCAAAACGAATGAACGAACAAATTACCGGTGCGCTGTTCAAGCAGATGGTGCTGCACGGCGCCGCCGTCATCACGGCCCACAAGCAGGCCATCAATGACCTCAATGTCTTCCCGGTGCCGGACGGCGACACCGGCACCAATATGTCCATGACCATCGGCACCGCCGTCACGGAGCTGCGCAAGTCCAGCCCCGCCACGGTGGAACAGGCTGCCTCCGTCACCGCCTCCGCCCTGCTGCGGGGCGCCCGGGGCAACTCCGGCGTCATCTTGTCCCTGCTCTTCCGGGGCCTTTCCAAAGGTCTCAAGGGCATGGAGAGCGCCGACGCCCCCGCCTTCGCCGCTGCTATGCAGGAGGGCGTCTCCGCCGCCTACAAGGCCGTCATGAAGCCCGCCGAGGGCACCGTCCTCACCGTCTCACGCCTCGCGGCCAAGCGAGCGGTGGAAGTGGCCGCTGAGGAAAAGGATGTGGAAAAAGTGCTTGAGGAAGCCATCCGGGAGGGCCGCGAAGCCCTGGCCCAGACCACCGAGATGAATCCCGTCCTGAAAAAGGCCGGCGTAGTGGATGCCGGCGGCAAGGGCTACCTTCTGATCCTGGAGGGCATGCTGGCGGAGCTGCGGGGCGAACCCATGCCCCAGCAGGACGAGGAGAGCGCTCCCGAAAAGGAGAAGGCGGATTTCCAGGCCATGAACGTGGAGGACATCACCTTCGCCTTCGACACGGTGTTCATCGTCCGCAAGGCCACGTCCGACATTTCCCTGGAGCCGCTGCGCACGTACCTCAACAGCATCGGCGACAGCCTGGTGATCGGCGAGGACGACGAGGCCTTCAAGGTCCACGTCCACACCAACATCCCGGGCAACGCCCTCAACGAAGCCCAGAAGTACGGCACACTGGAGCTGGCCAAGATTGAGAACATGCGCACCCAGGCCGAGGATCTGGCCGTCGGCAAGCACGTTCAGAGCACCGACGATCTGGACGCGGTGGAGCAATCCCTGGAAGAAGGTACCGGGCAGCCCGAAGAGGATGTCCACACCGTAGCCGCACCGGAAAAGCCCTACGGCTTTTTGGCGGTGTGCGCCGGCGAGGGTCTGGAGGCCGTGTTCCGGGACCTGGGTGCCGACGGCGTGGTCTCCGGCGGACAGACCATGAATCCCTCCACCGAGAGCCTGCTCAAGGGAGTGGACGCCATCCCCGCTGAGACCGTGTTCATCCTGCCCAACAACAGCAACATCATCATGGCCGCCCAGCAGTGCAGTGCCCTGACGGAGAAAAAGGTGGTGGTCATCCCCACCAAGACCGTGCCCCAGGGCATCACCGCCATGATGAACGTGGACTTCGAGGCGCCGGACGCCCAGACCATCACCGACGCCATGACCGAGGCCCTCTCCACCGTCACCACCGCCCAGATCACCTACGCCGCCCGGAACTCCGATTTCGACGGCTTCGACATCAAGGAAGGCGACTATCTGGCTCTGGAAGAGGGGAAGCTCTTCGGCACCGACAGCTCTCTGGACACCCTGCTGCAGAAGCTGGCGGAGGACGCCGCCAGCCGGGGTTCCTCTTTCATCTCGCTGTACTTCGGCGAGGATGTGACGGAGGAAGACGCCCAGAAGGCCGCCCAGGTCTTTGAAAATACCTGCCCCGACGCCGAGGTGGCGGTGCTGCCCGGCGGACAGCCTGTTTACTACTATATCATTTCCATGGAGTAAATCCCCGGAAACAAAACAAGAAAGGACGGAGCCTTTTGGCTCCGTCCTTTTTCATTCTTTGGAACAGCAATGCCCGCCGGGAACGCGGCTTTACAGCGCCGCCAGTTCCCGGGCCACCGATTCCTCGCAGCTTCGCTGGGCCTGGAGGGTCTTGTCCATCAGCTCTTCCAGGGTCCATCCCAGATTCTCCGCCCCCTGGCGGATCACATCCCGGGAGCAGCCGGCGGCGAACTTCTTGTCCTTGAACTTCTTCTTCAGGGAGCTGACCTCCATGTCCTGGCAGCTCTTGCTGGGACGCATCAGTGCCGCCGCGCCGATCAGGCCCGTCAGCTCGTCGGCGGCGAAGAGCACCTTCTCCATCTCCTCCGCCGGCTCCACGTCGGAGCACAGGCCGTAGCCGTGGCAACACACCGCGTGGATGAACTCGTCGCTGCAGCCGATCTCCGCCAGCAGCTCCGGGGCCTTCTTGCAGTGCTCCTCCGGCCACTTCTCAAAGTCCACGTCGTGCAGCAGACCCACCGTGGCCCAGAAGTCGGCATCCTCGCCGTACCCCAGCTCATTGGCATACCACCGCATGACGCCCTCCACCGTCAGGCCGTGCTGGATGTGGAAGGGCTCTGCGTTATACTTGCGCAGCAGCGCCAGCGCCGCGGCGCGATCCGGACATGCTTTCATGGAAATCGCTCCTTTTTTCAATGAAAATTGGTTTTAGTATAGGCTCTTTTCCCCCGGTTTTCAACCCGGGGGCGGCCCGGATTTTCCCGTTACTGCTCCCGGGGGTCCGGGTCGCCGTCCAAGGTGACGAAGTAGTCGTAATAGGGCAGCAAAAAGCGGTATCCCTCCTTGAGCCGGTCCACGATGTCCCGGCTGAACACCTCGTCGGTGAGCTTGTCCTCATGGCAGATGGAAAAAGACTTGGTCCGGTACCAGGGTTCCAGCAGCTTGGAGGGGGCCGCAGAACGGGGACGCTTGTAGTCCTCCGTCTCCAGTTGGAACTCCTTCTGCCGCGCCAGGCGGCGGGTCAGCGTTTCCATGGTCTTGGGATCCCGGTCGATCCGGGCCCGGAGCTTGGCCATGGTCAGGGGCTTGGGCAGATAATAGCCCATGCCGTAGGTCCATCCTTCCGGCGCCAGCTCAAACCAGAAGGTGGGGTGGGCCGTCCACTGCTCCGAGGGCTGCTCCACGGAAAACCACAGGTGGTCTTTATAGGGCCCCCGGCCGTGGAGACGGCGGGCGTCCCGGTAGATGCGGGTCACCTTGCGGATGAGGCCGTAGTCCGGCCGCTCTTCCTGCAAAAAGTCGTAGATCTCGTCCCCCAGCTCCTTCATGGGCTGGTAAAACTTGGTGAGATAGATGTCTTTATGGGCCTCAAACCACGTCCGCTCATTGTTGAAGCGGATGCCCCACATAAAGTCCACCGTCTCGTCGGTAAAGCCTGTAAACATGGCGTCCTCCCGGATAAATTCATGATTTCAGGCTATTATAACACAAAGCACAAGGCGGGGCAATCGCCCCGCCCCGTTTCGCTCATCCCTGCCGCATTCCCCGCTCCAGCAGAGCCAGCAGCTGGTCCGCCCGGCGGTATTCGTCCTCTCCCAGCTCCGTCAGCAGCCGGGAGAGGCAGGGGTCCGTGGTGCCGTCCGCCGCCCGCAGGTAGTTCATGGCACCGCAGGCCGCCGCGTGGTACCGCTCCCGCAGGGCGGGGCACCAGTGCTGCATCCAGATGCGTCCGCTCTCCACGACAGGCTGGTAGCAGCTGCCGGTGATGAGGTAGTACACCGCCATCAGCCGCCGGGCCCGGGCTCCAGCGGCAGCCGCCAGTTCCCGCATCCGTCCCCTGGCCCAGGACGGTGCCTGTCGGGCCAGAGCCTGGTCATACCGCTGGTCCAGCAGCTCCGCGTCAATAAAGCCCTGGATCACTGCCAGCATCTCCGACGCCGCCGTGCCCATGCAGCAGGGATTTTCCTCCGCGCCGGGCAGCTGCGCCTCCTCCGCCAGCGTCAGCCCAGCAGAGGGCTGGGTTTCCTGAGGCGCTTCGGTCCGGCTCGCCGCTTCCGGGGCGGCGTCAGCCCCTTGGGCAGCAGTTCCGGCACTTCCGACCGTTCCGGATGTCCCTCCACTTGGCGTCAGGTCCGCCAGGGCAGGCACCGCCTGCTCCTTCCAGCCGGGATACGGCTCCAGCTCCGGCGCCACCCGCTGCCAGATTCGGTCGTACTGGCGGTAATCGTATGGTTTGGGCGTATGTAGCGATTGATCCATGGTGGTCCCTCCTTTTCTACCCAGCATATGCGCCGGAGGTGATTTTCGTAACAGTTGCAAATGCACCACCTCTTTTTCTGCCCATTGGATAAAATACCCTTGAAAACATTGTCTTTTCATTGCATTTTCCTGCCGGTTCTGCTAGAATAGACAAGCTATAAGCAGCTTTAGGAAAAAAGGAGGTTCCTGATCTCATGCTGGAACTGAAACATGTCTGCTATGCGGTCCAGGAAGGGGACGCACAGCTCGGCATTTTGAACGACATCTCCCTGACCATCAGCGATCACAAGCTGGTGGTCTTTACCGGCCCCAACGGCGGCGGCAAGACGACCCTTGCCAAGATCGTCATGGGCCTGGTGCAGCCCACCTCCGGCCAGATCCTCTGGAACGGGCAGGACATCACCGGTCTGAGCATCACCGAACGGGCACGTCTGGGCATCAGCTACGGCTTCCAGCAGCCCCCCCGCTTCAAGGGGCTGACGGTGCGCCGCCTGCTGACCATTGCCTCCGGCAACGACAAGCTCTCCAAGGACCAGTGCTGCCAGTACCTGACGAAAGTGGGCCTGTGCGCCAACGACTATCTGGACCGGGAAGTGGACGCCAGTCTCTCCGGCGGCGAGGTCAAGCGCATTGAAATCGCCACCATTCTGGCCCGGAACAGCCAGCTGATGATCTTCGACGAGCCGGAGGCCGGCATCGACCTGTGGAGCTTCGCCCAGCTGACGGAGACCTTTGAGCAGATCCACGCTGCCGGCAGCGCCACCATGATCATCATCTCCCACCAGGAGCGCATCATCTCCCTGGCGGACGAGGTCATCGTGGTGGGTGACGGCGCTATTCGCCACCGGGGCTCCGCGCAGGAGATCCTGCCCCAGATTCTGTCCGATACGCTGGGCGGCTGCCCGGTGCTGAGCAAAGGAGGTGCCGCACAATGATGGAAACGGAAGTGGATCGCGAGCTTCTGGAGAAGATCGCGGACATGCTGGGTAAGCCCGTGGGGGCATTCAACATCCGCAAGGACTGCGGCTGTGACGGCCGCCAGTCCACGGAGCACATCAAAATCGACAACCGAACCGACGGCAAGAGCGGCATCGACATCCGCATCCTGGACGGCACGGTGGGCGAGACCTGCCACATCCCCGTCATCATCACCAAGCCCGGTGTGCAGGAGACGGTGTACAACGACTTTTACATCGGGGAAAACTGCAATGTGGAGATCGTGGCCGGCTGCGGCATTCACAACTGCGGTGAGCAGGACTCCCGTCACGACGGCGTCCACACCTTCCGCATCGGCAAGAACTCCCACGTCCACTATTCGGAAAAGCACTACGGCGAGGGCGACGGCAAGGGCGGCAAGATCATGAATCCCCAGACCATCGTCTACCTGGAGGAGGGCGCTTCCATCCAGATGGACACCGTCCAGATCCGGGGCGTGGACTCCACCAAGCGCTACACCAAGATCGTCTGCGGCAAGGGCGCCGAGGCCGTGGTCACCGAGCGGCTTCTGACCCACGGCGAGCAGGTGGCCGAAAGCGACATGGTGATCGAGCTCAACGGCGAGGACGCCAAGGGCCGTGTCATCTCCCGCTCCGTGGCACAGGATACCTCCAGTCAGGTGTTCCGGCCCTGCGTGGTGGGCAACGCCAAGTGCTTCGGCCATGTCCAGTGCGACTCCATCATCATGGGCAGCGCCAAGATCAGCTCTGTGCCGGAGATCGCCGCCAACGATACCGAGGCCCAGCTGATCCACGAGGCCGCCATCGGCAAGATCGCCGGTGAGCAGCTTTTGAAGCTGGAGACCCTGGGTCTCACCGAGGAAGAGGCCGAGGACTGCATCCTCAAGGGCTTCCTGGCCTGATCCACAAGTTCAGATCCCATGCAGCGGCACGGCGGAGTTTCTGCCGTGCCGCTTTTGCACCGGATACGATGTCCGGTATTTTTTATTTTCTAGTACTTGACAATACATAGTAGTTGGTATAGGATAGCTCTCAAAGGGGGGCTGTTATGAACGCACAGTTCAAAAAAGGCGTGCTGGAGCTGATCGTGCTGGAATCTGTCCGCAAGCGGGACATGTACGGCTACGAGCTGGTGGCCGAGGTATCCAAGGTGGTGGATGTCAATGAGGGCACCATCTACCCCCTGCTCAAGCGGCTGACCAACGAGCACTACTTTGAGACCTATCTCCGGGAGTCTTCAGAGGGGCCGCCCAGAAAATACTACCATCTCACCGCCGCCGGGATCTTGTACCGGGACGCCCTGGAAACGGAATGGCTGCACTTTTCGCAGCAGGTCAATGCATTTTTGAAGGAGCATCGGGAATGAACAAACAGGAATTCTTGAACGAACTGCAATCCCGCATCCGGATCCTGGAGGAAGCGGAGCAGCAGGATATTCTGGCCGAATACGCACAGCACATCGATCTACGCACCGCTGGCGGGCTCTCCGAAGAGGAGGCCATCCGGGACTTCGGCAACCCGGAGGAGCTGGCCGCGGAGATCCTGGAGGCATATCATGTGGATCCCGCCCGTGTGGAAACGCCGCCCTCCCAGCCCCTTGCGGGAGTTTCCTCCGGGCTGAAACGGACCGCCGGCCGCTGCCGCCGGTTTCTGGGCCGCATCGGCGGCGGGCTCCGAAGCCTGGCATCCCGGATCGCCGCTTGGTGGGGCAGCTTGGGCCAGCGCCTCCGCGGCCTGCGCCGTTCCCCGGCTCCCAGGCCCGCCACAGACACAGCAGACGCCGAAAAGGCCCCCTCCCCCGTCTCCCGGTTCCGCCGCATCCGCACCGGGGCCGCCCTGGGTCTCCGGGGACTGGGCCGCCTCATAAAGGCCCTGGTACGCCTTGCCTGGAACCTGCTGCTCCTCCTCATCGCCCTGCCCTTCGTAGTGACAGCGGTGCTGGCGATTTTGAGCATCGGCGTTCTGGCAGTACTTCTGATCCAGGGGTATCCCCTGGTGGGACCTCTGCTGTGCTGTCTGGGACTGGCACTGTGCTGTATCGCTCTGGTGGGGCTGGGAACCACGCTGATCTGGAAGCGCCGGAATGCCGCCCCCTCGTACGAAGTTCCCCAGAGCCCCTCTGCTCCTACGACGTCCCAGTCTCTTGCCCCTGTGGAAACGCACAGTGAGGAGGTGTCCATCCATGCGTAAGATTCGTCTTGTCCTGCTGGGAGTTCTGTGCGCCGGGCTGCTGGTATGCGGCATCGGCACCGGCGTGACCCTGGCGGAGGTCTCCACCTTCTCCTACGGCGGGCAGCAGCTGTTGGAAAGCGCCCAGAGCCGCACCCAGAGCCTCACCGTCACGCTGGATCTGCCGGAGAGCACCGTTTACCTGGAGGATGTGCTCTATGGCTGGGGCTCAGACAACCGCCTGATGGATGTCTCCCGTCTGGAGATCAGCAGCGACATCCCCGCGGGAACCCTGCGCCTGGACGCCACATACGACTCGGCAGGGCCGGAGCTTGCGGTCTGGACCGACTCCTGGGCGGAGGGAAATCAGGAGTGGGTCCATGTGAGCTGGCAGGCCGCCGATGATCTGGCACTGCTGTTTTCCTGCAAGGACCAGCTTCTCTCCGACCTCCGGGATCGCAGAGTGACCTCCTATGTGCCTGCGGAACTGCGGGAGATGGTGATCACCGTGAATCCCGCCGATGCGGATCGGATCGCCCTGCTCTGATGTACCTGAAAAAGCGCCGGGAAAGCCTGCAGCTTTCCCGGCGCTTTCCATGTCCCCTTGTATTCCCTGCTGAAACATGATAAGGTAAGCACCATGGAACCATTTGAATTGATTCGCTCCCGCCGCAAAACGCTGGCGCTGGAGATCACAAAAGACTGCCGGGTCCTGGTCCGGGCGCCCCGGACCCTCTCCCGGGAACGCATCGACGCCTTTGTGGCCGGCCATCAGGACTGGATCGCCCGCCATCTGGAGCGCCAGCGCCTCCGGGCTGCCAGTGCCCCACCCGCCCCCACTCCGGCAGAGATCGAGTCCCTGAAGGCTCGGGCCCGGGCAGTTTTGCCGCCCAAAATTGCATATTGGAGTGAGAAAATGGGCGTGACCCCCACCGGCTTTCGGGTAACCTCCGCCAGAACGCGGTACGGCAGCTGCAGCGGCAAAAATAGCCTCTGCTTTTCCTGTTTTCTCATGAACAGTCCGGAGGACGCCATCGAGCTGGTGGTGGTCCACGAACTGTGCCACATCCGGGTCAAGAACCACGGTCCGGATTTTTACGCCCTGCTGGAGCATTACCTCCCCGATTACCGGGAACGGAAGCGGCACCTGCGCTGAGCCCGCCGAGACGGTCCAGCCGGACAGCCATTCCCTCTCCTGAAGCTGCATAAACGCAAAACAGCCCCCGGACAGAGAAATCTGTCCGGGGGCTGTCTGCTTGTGGTCTGATCGTTGGGGGCAGCGTTTACGTCAGGTCGTGGAGCTTGAGCACCATCTGGATCTTCGTACGGGCGTTTTCGTTATGGCGCTTGACCTGTTGGCGCAGCGCCTCAGCGTCGCCCTCCCGCATGGCACGGTACATGTCCTGGTGCTCCTCAATGCCCTCCACGGTCTTGCCCCGGGGCTGCTTGCCGAAGAGGTAGGCCGCATAAGTGTGGGTATTGAGCTGACGGTACATCTGCAGGGCCGTCTGGCTGCCGCTGGCAGTGATATAGAGCTCATGGAACTGCTGGTCCAGTTCGTAGGTGCGGAAATACTCCTCGGGAGAGGAGAAGGTCTCCACCAGCTCCATGTTCTCCCGCAGGTTCTCCTCCAGCTTTTTCTGGAGCAGCGTGCTGCAGGACACCGCCTGGGCCACCTGGGGCGCAAAGTAAAGTTCCATCATCATCCGCAGTTCGAACAGCTCGTCGATCTCCCGCCAGTGCACCCGGCGGACCCGGTATCCCTTCCGGGGGATCCCCTCCACCAGGCGTTCCATCATCAGACGGTTGAGGGCCTGCTTGATGGGCGTGGGACTCACGCCGTAGCGCTGGCATAAAAGAGGCAGGTTGATCTTCTCGCCGGCGGGCAGGACCTCCTCGATGATGTCCCTGCGGATGCTGCGGTACGCCAGGTCCACCAGCGTATCATTGCCGCCCCGCCTGGGTGCCTCCATGGGTGTCACTTCCCTTCCCAGGGCCGCAGCTGCGGCCCTGTTTCCACCAGAGCCCATCGGCTCAGCCCAGCCAGTCGAAGTGGAAGCTCCCTTCCTTGTCGGTACGGCGATAGGTATGAGCGCCGAAGCAGTCCCGCTGGGCCTGGAGCAGGTTCATGGGACCCTCGGCATCCCGGTAGCCGTCGAAATAGGCAAGGCTGGCGGAGAAGGCCGGTGCCGCCACACCGCTGGCCGCGGCGGTGGTCACCACCTGACGCCAGGCGGGCTGATAGGCCGCGAGCTTCCCGGCGAAATAGTCGTCCATCAGCAGGTTCGCCGGGGGCTGGGGTGCCCGGTAGGCCTCAGCGATGCGCTCCAGGAACGCGGCGCGGATGATGCAGCCGCCGCGGAACAGCAGCGCGATGCCGCCCAGATCCAGGTTCCAGTCATACCGCTCGGAGGCGGTCTTCAGCAGGGCAAAGCCCTGGGCGTAAGAGCAGATCTTGGAGGCGTACAGCGCCTGACGGATGGCCTCCAGGAAGGCGGCACGGTCACTGCCGGTGAAGGGCGCGTGCTCGCAGCCGTAGCGCTCCTTGGCCGCCGTACGCTCGTCGGACTTGGCGGACAGGTCCCGGGCAAAGACCGCCTGGGCGATGGTGGGCAGGGGCACGCCCAGTGCCAGAGCCTCCTGCACGGTCCACATGCCGGTGCCCTTGCTGCCGGCGATGGGAGCGATCATATCCACCAGCGCATTGCCGGTCTCCGGGTCCTGCACGGTGAGGATGTGGGCGGTGATGTCCACCAGGTAGCTGGAAAGCTCGCCCTCGTTCCAGGCCTTGAACTGCTCGGCGATCTCCGCAGCAGACATACCCAGGAGCTTGCGCATCAGGTAATAGGCCTCGCAGATCAGCTCCATGTCGCCGTACTCGATGCCGTTGTGGGTCATCTTCACAAAGTGGCCGGCACCGCCGGGTCCGATGTAGGCGCAGCAGGGATCCTCGCCCACGTGGGCGGCGATGGTGGTCAGGAACTTCTCCACCTGGGCATAGGCGTCCTTATCGCCGCCGGGCATCAGGGCCGGGCCGTGACGGGCGCCTTCCTCGCCGCCGGAGACACCCAGGCCCATGAAGTTGATGTTCTTCTGCGCGCAGGCGTCGTGGCGGCGGACCGTGTCGGGATAGTGGGAGTTGCCGCCGTCAATGACGATGTCGCCGGGCTCCAGGTAGGGCATCAGGCCCTCCAGCACAGCGTCCACCGCCGCGCCGGCCTTGACCATCAGCAGGATCTTCCGGGGCTTTTCCAGAACGGAGCAGAACTCCTCCAGCGTGGCGCAGCCGGTGACGGTGTAGCCCGCCGCCTTGCCGGCCTCCACAAAGATCTCCGTGGGCTCGCTGCTGCGGTTGTAGCCCGCCACGGCAAAGCCGTGCTCCGCCAGGTTCAGTGCCAGGCCCCGGCCCATGACCGCCAGGCCCGCAACGCCGATCTGATACTTCATGCTTTGTCCTCCTTTAAAAATCGTCCGCGTTTTCCAACCTTGTTAAATCAAACCAAATAGGAACAATCCCGTCCGTTCAGCACATCCAGTGCGTTCCGGGCCGCCATCATGCCCATGTTGTAGCCAGCCTCATAGGTAGCAGCGCCGGCATGAGGCGTCAGGATGCAGTTGGGCAGTGTTGCCAGGGGGCTGCCGCAGGCCGGCTCCACCTCGGTGGCGTCCAGGCCAGCCGCGCCGATCTCACCCGTGCGCAGTGCCTCATAGAGGGCCGCCTCATCGATGATGCCGCCCCGGGCGGTATTGACCAGGACCGCTTTGGGCTTCATCTCTGCCAGACGCTTGGCGTCCACCATGTTCCGGGTCTCCTCGTTGAGGGGGCAGTGGAGCGTGATGAAGTCAGACTCCCGGAAGAGCGTGTCCAGATCCACATATTGGCCGCCGTGGGCGGAGACGAACGCCTCATCGGGATACGCGTCATAGGCCAGCACCTTCATCTGGAAGCCCGAGGCCCGCTGGATGACGCCCTTGCCGATACGGCCGGTGCCTACCACGCCCAGAGTCTTTTTCCACATTTCCACGCCGGTAACGGGCTTGTCGTGGCCGCCGGCACGGATCACCGCGTCCATATGGCACACGTGCCGGGCGGCATTCAGCATCAGCGCCATGGCTAGGTCCGCCACGGAATCGCCGTTGGCGCCCGGAGTGATGGACACTTTGATGCCCAGCTCCCGGGCAGCGTCCAGGTCCACCTTGTCGTAGCCCACGCCGTAGCGGGAGATGACCTTGAGCTTTTTGGCGGTGGAGAGCAGCGCCCGGTCATAGGGCTCCAGGCCCGCGATCACCGCGTCTGCCTGGGGCAGGTACTCCGCCAGCTGGGCGGTCAGATCTCCGCCGTCCTTGGGCAGGCGCACCACTTCGCAGCCGTTTTCCTCCAGCAGCCGGATGGGGGCATCGTCGTTTTTCGCAAAGGAACGGGGAGTTGCCAGAACCAGATAGTTTGCCATCTTCTCCGCCTCCCTTACCGCTCGATGATCTGCACGGCAAAGCCGCCGATCTCATCCTTCAAGAACAGGTAGCGCCGCTTGCCGTCGGCAGAAGTACCGGCGCTGTCGGGATCGAACACCAAGCCCCGGCGCTCCAGCTGGAACACCGCCCGGTCCAGGTTGCTGCAGCTGATGGCCAGGTGTCCCTTGGTGCCCTTCCACTGGCTCTTCATGACCTCCACGCTGGAGCTGCTCCACATGGCGTTGGGATTCTCACCGGTGGGAGCACCCAGCAGCGGAGCCAGGGCAGCCGCCGTGCGCTGGGCCTCGGCGTCGCCGTCGTTGTTGATGCCCACGTGGGAGAACTCCAGGCCCAGCACCACGTCCACCGCCTGGCGGCACAGCTGGGCGATGCCCTCATAGTCCCCGGCGGCGATCAGTTTGGCATCGATCATCCAGCTGCCGCCGCAGGCCAGGATCTTGGAAAAGCCCAGGTAGCTCGTGATATTGCCGGGGTTGACGCCGCCGGTGGGCATGAACTTCATCTCCGTGTAGGGGCCGGAGAGGGCTTTGATGTAGGGCAAGCCGCCCAGGGCCTCCGCCGGGAAGCACTTGACCACTTCCAGTCCCCGCTCCATGGCCTGCTCGATCTCACTGGGGCCGGAGGCACCGGGGAGAATGGGGATGTTCCGCTCCAGGCAATAATCCACGACCTTGGGATTGAAGCCGGGGGTGACGATGAACTTGGCGCCGGCAGCCACGGCGGTATCCACCTGCTCCGTTGTGGTAACGGTGCCTGCACCGGTAAGGACCTGAGGCACCTCCGCGCTGATGCGCCGGATCGCCTCTGCGGCATGCTGCGTGCGGAAGGTCACTTCCGCCACGGGGATGCCGCCCTTGTCCAGCGCGCGTGCCAGGGGCACCGCGGTCTCGGGGTCCGTGATCTTGATGACGGGCACCACACCGATACGGTGGATCTGCTGCAAAAGTTCGTTCATAGTCTGTTACTTCCCTTCCTGCCCGGATACATTGCCGAGCTGACGTTCATATTGCTCCAGATACAGCTGGAATCTCTTTTCATACAGTTCATGCATATCGGGGTCGGGGATCAGCGTCTCAGTGGCCTCCGCCCGGAAGTCCTCGATGTGTTCAATGCAGCCCAGATTCTCCATCGCCAGCATGGCCGCGCCCAGCATGGAGGCGTGGGGCATATCCGCGCAGTCCATGGGACGGCCGAAGATGTCCGCGCACATCTGCATCCAGTTCTGAGAGTTCAGGATGCCGCCGGAGAGCTGGATCTCCCGGGGCTCGCCGTTCTCCCGGCAGAGCATCTGGTAGCAGTGATAGAGGTTGAAGAGCACGCCCTCCTGAACGCTGTGGTACATGTCGGCGGGACCGTGCTGGGGCAGCAGGTTGAAGAACCCGCCCCGCCACTCGTCGTTCCAGCCGGGGCAGCGCTCGCCGAAGAGGAAGGGCAGGAAAATGGGCATGTCGTCCACTTCACCCGCCTGGGCCTCAATGGCCTCGTAGGGGATGTTGGGAGTGAAGAACTTGGATTTGAGCCAGTCCAGGCAGTTGCAGGCGCCGGAGGTCGCCGCGCCGGAGAGCCAGCCGTTGGGAGAGAGATAGCACCAGGTGCTGGGCTTTTTCGGCAGGATCGGCTTTTCCACAGACATCCGCAGTGCGCCGCTGGTGCCCACGGAGAAGGTCATCACGCCGGGCTTGAGAGCGCCGGCACCCACCTGGTTCAGCGCCCCGTCAGGATAGCCGGGCAGCACCGGGGTCCCCTCCTTCACGCCCAGCAGCACCGCGCCCTCCCGGCTCAGGGGGAAGGTCTCCCGATAGGTGGTCAGGCGGCACATCTGGTCCTCACGGACGCCCACCATTTTCAAGGCCTCCGGATCCCACTGGCGGGTATGTACGTTCAAAAGGCCCTCACCGGAGGCGATGGAGTCCGACACCGCCCAGGCCCCGGTGAGCTTATAGACGTTGTAGGTGCTCTGGGAGCAAAACAGCTTGTCGCTCAGATCCAGGCCCTTCTTTTTCAGGTCCATCAGCTTGAACGCCGGATAGATGGCGTGGATCATGCAGCCGGTGCGCTGATAGAAATCGTTGCAGAACACCTCATCTGCCCGCAGCTTTCGGGCAGTCTCCGCCGCCCCGGTATAGGCCCAGGTAAACGAGGGCGTCACCGCCTTTTTCGTCTGGTCCAGGGCAATGATGGAATGCCAGGTCCCGCCGGTAGCCACGGCGTCGATCTTCTGATCCGCCGCCAGCCGCCGGGCCACCTCCGCCGTCTTGCCGAAGACCGCCTCCGGGTCCTGGGCGCCGGTGGCACCTTGTTCGATCCCTTCTGAATAGGGCTCGCTGAGCATCCCCACCACGCCGTCCTTGCTGTCGTACAGCATGGCCTTGGCCGATGTGGTGCTGGATTCAATGGCTAAGATACGCATGGCTCCTCCTTTTCCTCCACAGTTTAACTTGCTAAATTTTTGGATTTTATTTTGTATATTTCGAATTTCTTGAGTTCATTTTAGCACATTTTCCCGGGGTGTCAATTCCAGGGTTCGGCCTTTCCAAAATCTTGTAGGGAACGTCAAAAACCACTTTCTTTTTTTGGTGCTCTTTTTCGGTGCCGCGCCGCATATTTTGTCAAAAAACGGCCATTCTGAGGGAAGAATCCTGAAAATCAGTAACCGGAGGTGCTTCTTTCATGTTTTCGTTTCAACGCCGGCCGGGACCGCTGGCGCTCTTTTGTGCGGTGCTGCTGCTTTTGACGATGCTGCTCTGGCCCATGAGCCGGCAGTCCTCCTCCCTGCCCGCCGCCGGAGATGCCGCCGTTGCCGTCTCCACCGACAACTGGGGACTCTCCTTCCCCACCGAGGGCCAATCTCCCGTGGGAAATGCCACTGTGGAGGAACTGGCCCAGTACAACGCCTATTACCTGGGCGATACCAGTCAGAAGGTGATCTACCTCACCTTTGACTGCGGCTATGAAAACGGCTATACCGCCTCCATTCTGGACACGCTGAAAAAGCACAACGCCCCGGCGGCCTTCTTTGTGGTGGGCAACATGATCGAGTCCGCCCCGGACCTGATCCGCCGCATGGTGGCGGAGGGGCACATCGTGGGCAACCACACCTACCACCACCCCGATATGTCTTCCATCAGCGACCAGGCCGCTTTCCAGAAGGAGCTGGAGTCCCTGGAGGCCCTCTTCCAGGAGACCACCGGCCAGACCATGAGCAAATACTACCGCCCGCCCCAGGGAAAATACAATGTGGAGAATCTGCGGCAGGCCAAGGCCCTGGGCTACAAGACCATTTTGTGGAGCCTTGCGTATGTGGACTGGTATGTGGACGACCAGCCCACACCGGAGCAGGCCTATTCCAAGCTCCTGCCCCGTATCCATGACGGCGCCATCGTACTGCTCCACTCCACTTCCCGCACCAACGCGGAGATTTTGGACGAACTGCTCACCAAGTGGGAGGAAATGGGCTTTTCTTTTGCCTCTCTGGACCAGCTGCCCGGCAGCACAATCTGAACAAAGCCCGGGGTCTGACCGCCCCGGGCTTTTCCTCTGCCGCCCGCCGGAGCAGCCTTCCCAAAGGAAAGATTTACGCCAGCTGCTCTGGACGCAGAGCGGCTGGCGTGGTATGCTGGAAGCAGAATTTATTTCGGTACGGTGCAATAAAATGCGGCTTCGTTCCGTTATTCTAATAGGACTGGAGGAAATCCCGTATGTTCTTCTTGACTGTGGCGGCTCCGCCGCCCGGGGAGGACGCCCTTTTGGACACGTACATCTCCCACATCGCCCTGGGAAGCCAGGATGCGCTGGCGGCTTTATACCAGCGGACCCACGCCGCCGTGTACGGCTTCGCCCTCTCTATTTTAAAAAATGCACACGACGCGGAGGATGTACTGCAGGACGTCTATCTCCAGGTGTGGCACGGCGCCTCCGGTTACCGCTCCCACGGAAAGGCCATGGGCTGGCTGATGACCATCACCCGAAATCTGGCCCTTGACCGGCTGCGCCAGCACAGCCGTGCCCAGACGCTGCCCCACGAGGAGTGGCAGGCTCTGCCGGAGGAGGCCTCCCCCGTTACTGCGGAGGACCGGATGATGCTGGAAGCCCTGCTCTCTGTCCTAGAGGACCAGGAGCGTGAGATCGTCACTCTCCACGCCCTCACCGGCCTTAAACACCGGGAGATCGCCGCGCTTCTGGGGCTGCCGCTGCCCACGGTGCTCTCCAAGTACAGCCGGGCATTGAAAAAACTGCGCCTTGCATGGAAGGAGGCTGACTGACATGCGCGATCAGGAACTGGAAGAACGGCTGCGGACCGCCGTGGAACACGCAGCCCCCAACGCCCTGGACCGGATCCTTGCGTCCTGCGGACCCCAGACACAATCCACCGCCGTGGTCCCTATGCGCCGTCCCCATACCAGACGCCGATGGGCGGCTCTGGCCGTGGCGGCGGCCTTGGTGCTGGTGTGCGGCCTGTCCTTCTGGCACGCGGGCAACTCCGTTGCCTCTGTGGTGTCGCTGGACGTCAACCCCAGCATCCAGCTGCAGGTGAACAGCAAGGAGCGGGTCCTCTCCGCCGACGCCCTCAACGACGACGCCCAGGTGATCCTGGAGGGCATGGACCTGAAGGGCACTCAGCTCAACGTGGCGGTCAACGCCATCGTGGGTTCCTTGCTCCAGCACGGCTACCTGGATAAGATCTCCTCCGCCATCCTCATCTCGGTAGAGGACCAGGACCTCCAGCGGGCCTCCCAGCTGGAGAGCTCCCTGACCGACACCGTCAACTCTGCGCTGCAAAACGCCTCCTCCGGAGCTGCCGTCTTGAGCCAGGCCATTGCCTCCGACGCGGAGCTGGAATCCCTGGCCCGCTCCAGCAACCTCTCTGTGGGCAAGGCGGCATTGATCCGGGATGTGCAGGCTCTCAACAGCTCCCTCTCTCTGGATGACCTGTCCGCCCTCTCCGTGGAGGAGCTGGAGCAGCTTCGCCAGACCGGCGCTGCCCGGGGGCTGCCCATCGGCAAGGATGCGGCAGCTGCCGCCGCGCTGGCCTATGCCGGCCTGAGCGCAGACACCGCCGTATGGGATGCGGACCCGGAGCTGGATGAGAATCCCGCCCACTATGAGATAGAAGTGGAGACGTCCTTCGGCGAATTTGAGTACAATGTGGATGCTTACTCCGGTCAGGTCCTCAGCGGTCCGGCCAACGTTTCGTCCGCAGCGCCCCCCACCTCCACCGGCAGCTCCGCCGGCATCACGGAAGCCCAGGCCAAATCCATTGCCCTCACCGACGCCGGCATACAGGAATCCTCCGCGCTTGGTCTGCAGATCAAGCGGGACTGGGACGACGGCCGCCTTTTCTATAAGGTGGAATTCCGGGCAGGCGGCCTGGAATATGAATACGAGATCCTGGCTTCCGACGGCACCATCTGGAGTGCGGAGCGGGACGGAGACGACGACTGGCACGCCTCTGCCTCCACTCCCACCGTCTCCATCGACGCCGCGGCTGCCAAGAGTGCCGCCCTGTCCCACGCAGGTCTCAGCGCCTCTGCCGTAACCGGCTTCCAGTGTGAGCTGGACGAGGATGACGGTCGTTACCGCTATGAGATCGAATTCCGGGCCAACGGAATGGAATATGAGTACGAGATCGACGCCACCACCGGCACCGTGCTCAAAGCCGAGATGGACGATTGATCCGGGCATATAAAAAAGGCATCCCCAGAGGGGATGCCTTTTTTGATGTACAAGGGAAATCCTGCTCACAGCAGGGCCGGCACCAGTAAAATCGCCAGGAAGATCACGTTCCACAAGGTGAAGACCCCCAGATACTTTCCCCGGATGTCCCCGGAGCGGCGGGCCATCTGCTTGTAGGAGATCAGACTTGCCATGGAGGCAATGAGCGTGCCCAGGCCGCCGATGTTGGTGCCCACCAGCAGATCCTCCCACGCGTCCGTAAAACCGGAGAGCAGCAGCGCCGCCGGCACGTTGCTGATGATCTGGCTGATACCCACCGATGCCAGACGCACATGCCCTTCCAACACCTGGGCCACCAGGCTGTGGAACGCGGGAAAGCGCTTCATGTTGCCGATAAAGACGAAGAGGCACACAAAGGTGGCCAGCAGGCTGTAATCCACCCGCAGCAGCAGTTTCCGGTTCACCACCAGTACCGCCGCCAGGATCACCGCCAGCATCACTTCCGCCGGCACCACTCCCAGCACCTCCAGCAGGCACACCGCAAAGAGCACCAGCCAGCCCAGCAGTCTCCGCCGGTCCAGGGGCTCCGCCTCCCCGCCGGTGTCTCCGGCGGCAACAGGCGTTCCCCGGTAGCACAAAAACACACTGAGGGCCAGCAGTACGCCGGAGAGGACGGTATAGGGCAGTGTCACCGCCAGAAACGCCCCCAGGGAAATTCCGGAGACGGAATAGAGGTAGAGGTTCTGAGGATTGCCGATGGGGGTGAGCATGCTGCCCAGGTTCGCGGCGATGGTCATGAGCGTCACCGTGCGGCACAGCGACGCGTCCATCCCCGTCAGGTCCGAGAGCAGCAGCCCCAAAGGCACGAAGGTCAGGAGGGAGACGTCGTTTGTGATGAACATACTGCTGAAAAAGCAGAGGAACACCAGCATCAGCGCCAGCTGCCGCTGGGAGCGGATGCGGCGCAGCAGCGTCTGCCCCACCCGGCGGAACAGCCCCATCTCCTGAAAACCCGCCACCACGGTCATCAGGCAAAACAGCGTCAGCAGGGTATCCTTATCCAGATACCCCGGATACTGCCCGTCCGGCGGCACCAGAAAGCATGAGAGCACCGCCAGGATAAACGCCAGGGAGAGCACCGTCTCCCGACGGAAAAAGTTCCATAATTTTTTCAACATGGTTCCTCCCGTTCGGGCAGGTCATGTTCCTTCCGGGGCTGCTCCAGATAATCCTGTTCCTGGGTCTTTTTGCTGGGGACGAACCCCTGGGCCGGCGTCCGGCGGCGGCCCTTGCTCTTGGCATAGAAGAATCCGGTGATGGAGAACACCACCGCGCCGATGAAGTTCACGAACAGATCCTTCATGGTGTCGATGATGCCGATGTCCACATAGCCTCCCACTCCCAGACTCTGTCCATTGATGACCACATCCTGGATATTGGGAATGGTCACCACGGTATTGGTCCGGGTGGGATCCAGCAGCACCGAATGGATGGAATGGACCACCGTGTCCTTCTGCATGTCAAAGCCGAAAAAGTAGTCCATACTGAATTCAAAAAACTCCCACAGCACGCCGATGGTCATGGAAAAGCAAAACGCCACCAGTGCCAGGAAAAACGGCGAGAGGTGAAAGGTCAGCCGCTCATCGTCGTTGAGCAGGATCACCATGGAAAATCCCACCGCCGCAGCCAGGAAGCCGTTGAGCGTATGGAGCATGGTGTCCCAGTTGGGCACCACCACATAAAACGCGTTCACCTCGCCCAAGATCTCCGCGGCAAAGATGAAGCACAAGATCGTGATCTCCAGCGGCGGCGGCAGCTCGATGCGCAGCTTCACCTGCACCCAGCTGGGCACATAGAGCAGCAGCAGCGTCAGTACGCAGAAAAAGGCGCTCTCATAGCTCGCCAGCATGATCTGGCGCACCAGGACCGCAAGGACCAGAATACGCAGGATGGAAAACACAATAAAGGAGCTCCTGTGCTCCCGCAGTTCCTTATCCATTGCCTTCCGGAATGCCTTCTTCTCCCAGCGCCGCCGCAGGCGGCGGGCTGTTTTTTCCCGTTTTGTCAATCAGATCCCTCCCTGTGTTCCCTAGTCTTCACCGCTTTGACCACATCATTCCCCGCTTCCTCCAGCCGGATGAGCAGCTCGCCCAGGTCCCGGCACACCAGCGTGGGCGGCGTCTCGCTTTTGGCGGCATCCTGGGCCGTCGCCTCCCCGGTAAGGACCAGCACCGTATCCACCCCGGCGTTCACGCCGCAGGCGATGTCCGTATAGAGCCGGTCCCCCACCATCAGCGTCTCCTCCGGTTTGCAGCCGGTCTGCTCTAAGGCCAGACGGATCATGGTGGGGTCCGGCTTGCCGATGAACTTCGGACTGCGCCCGGCTCCCCGGGCGATGAACTCGCAGATGGCCCCGCAATCCGGGACGAACCCAAAAAGGGTCGGGCAGGCCCAGTCGGGATTGGTGGCCAGGAAATCCGCCCCCCGGGCCAGCAGACGGCAGGCGTTTTCCACCTTTTGGTAGGTAAGCTCTGTGTCAAAGCCAACCAGCACCGCCGTCACATCTTCGTCCGGCGTTTCCCGGATGTCAAACCCCGCCGCCCGCAGCTGACGGCAGAAGGAGGCGGTGCCCACGGCGTAGTAGATGTCCCCGGGAGAGCGGGTCTTTTTCAAATAGTACACCGTGGCCTCCACGGCCGTGAGGAACTCCTCCCGCTCCGCCGGGACCCCCAGCCGGTGCATCTTCTCCAGTCCGGCATCCACGCCCCGGGAAGAATTGTTGGTGAGGTAGCGGACCGCCCCGCCGCCGCGGCGGACGCAGGATAAAAACGCCGCCGCGCCGGGCAGCAGCGTCTCCTCCAAATAAACAGTCCCATCCAGATCCAGCAGAAAGAGCCGCTTGCGCCCCAGGTCCACGCCCTCACATCCTTTCATACATATCCGCAATACCATATCACAAAAGTCCCCCGCTTTGCAAGCGGGGGATACGCTCCGGGGAAAAGTCTTTTTTGCGCAGTGCAGGGTCCCGCTTGATAGGCGGGGCCCTGCACTCTCTCGGGATGAGATCCGCGTCTGCTGTTTTATCGGAGACCGCACCGCCCGGACTGCGCGGCAGGTCCCAACCGGGTCAGGTCCAGGCACCTCCGCCCTTCCGGCTCAGCCGGATGCACTCCAGGGTGTAAACGATCTGCAACACGCCGAAGACCACCAGCACCATGACGATGGGCAGCAGACCTGTATCAAAGGCGTAGTGCAGCACGATCAGCGCCGCCCACAACCACAGACAGGTGTTCACCGCCGCCCGGTAGGCCTTGAAGGCCGCCTGACCCATCTGGCGCTGTTCCGACTCGTCGCAGCTGTCCACCCACTTTTTCAAAAACTTCGTATCATAGACGCTGCCCTGCTTCTCGGGATTGATGCGGCGGGTGAGATCCACCACCTTCTGCTGGTGCACCACGATCACCGCGATGGAAACAAAGAACATGCCCAAGCCGCCCAGCCGTCCCATGGGCCACGTCCCTTGGCAGACCACCAGCACCGAAACGAAGAAGAAGTCCCACAGCATGGCGATGGCAGACATCAGCAGCGCCCAACTGAGATCCTCCTCGGCCTTTTCGATGGGTGCCTCTTCCTCCCCGTCCCAGGTCTTGTAGATGCGCCGGGCCTTGGCGTAGAGCCACCAGCCCAGGCCCAAAAACACCACGCTGGTAACAGGGATGCCCCAGGGGGCCGCGGCCATGAGGACATTCTCCACTGCCGCCGTGATGCTCCCAGAGAGATTCCCGGCTCCCATAATGCCGGCGCCCAAACCCGCCAGACCGCCGAAAAAGGCGGCGATCAGCAGCATCAGGATATACTTGGGCAACGCCCTGCGGTTATCACTTTTCTCCTTGCTTCTCATGTTCCCCATCCTCCTCATAGGAAAAAATGTCCTCCACGGTGACCCCGCAGAGCTTCGCCAGCTTCAGTGCCAGCGTCACCGAAGGCGAGTAGTCCCCCCGTTCGATCTGGCTGATGGTCTGCCGGGACACCCCCGCCATCCGCCCCATCTCCTGCTGGTTGACCCCCAGCCGGGCCCGGTACTCCTTCAGTCGGTTGTAAAGCGGCATTTCACCGCCCCCTCTCTGCCAATGATTCCTGTCATATTGACAACTATTCTTGTCAATATCAGGATAGCATTGACAAGAATAGTTGTCAAGAGGAAAAGTAAAAAGACCTCCGCAAAATGCGGAGGTCTTTTGCGTCACTTCTTTTTCCCGGCAGCCCGGGGCGGCGCATCCTGCCACTTTTGGGCCGGAACGGCTTTCTGGGCCAGCCGGTCCTTCACATACCCCCGGAACAGCGCATAGAGCACCGAGCACACGGGGATGAACACCAGCATCCCCAGGATGCCCATCAGGCTGCCGCCCAGCGTCACAGCAAAGAGCACCCAGATAGAGGGCAGTCCCACGGAGGAACCCACCACATGGGGATAGATGAGGTTCCCCTCCACCTGCTGGAGCACCAGGAAGAGCACAATGAACCACAGTGCCTTCCAGGGGTCGTCGATGGCGATGAGCAGCGCCCCCACAGCGCAGCCGATGAAGGCGCCCACGATGGGGATCAGCGCCGTCAGGGCGATGAGGACACCCACCAGCAGTGCATAGGGTATCTGGAAGAGGGTCATGGCCACCACGAACAGCGTCCCCAGAATGCAGGCTTCCAGACACTGGCCGGAGAGGAAGCTGGAAAACGTCCGCTCTGCCAGCCGCAGCACATCCAGCAGCCGGTCCGCCCGGCGCTCCGGCAAAATGGCATAGAACACCTGCCGGGCCTGGCGGCTGAGTTTTTCCTTCTGCAGCAGGATATAGAAGGAGAAGATCAGCCCGATGACGAAGGTGCTCACGCCGCTGACCACACCGCCGATCAAGCCGCTGCCGGAGCTGAGCAGTCCGGAACCCCAAGCCTGGGCCACGGCGATGGCCTTTCTGGAGATCTCCCCCCAGTCAATCTCCAGCTCCGCGATGATGGCCTCCAGCTGGGGCAAGTATTCCTCCAGCTCCAGCAGCTGCTCCTGAAGGCGTTTCGCCGCCTGGGGGATCTGATTGACAATGGACATCACCGCCTCGGCAATGCCGGGGCCAATGACCCAGGAGGCCAAGGCCAGCACCCCCAGCACTCCTACCAGCGCCAGTACCAGCGCCAGGGGACGCCGGAACCGGGCGGCAGACTTGGCCCGGGGCATCAGATTGCGTTCAATCGCCCGCATGGGCACGTTCAGGATAAATGCGATGGCGCCCCCCAGCAGGAAGGGCGCAAGGATCCCCAGCAGCCAGCCCACGGCGCCCCCCAGGGCCCACAGATTCTGCAGCACCCAATAAAAGGCCACGCCGCCGCAGACCACTGCCAGCAGTCCCTTGATCGTCTGTTTGTTCCATTCCATCGTATGGTTCTCTCTTTCCGGGCCGAAAGCCCGCAGTTATTCCACCAACCGCTTTTTCCGCCACGTTCCCCGGCGGAAACGCACCACGAACAGCGCGCCCCGCAGGCCCTCATCGCAGGCCATGGCGATCCAGATGCCCACCAGGCCCAGGCCCAGCAGGTCGCCCAGTGCCCAGCCTCCCAGCACCGCCACCAGCCACTGGCTGAAGATGCCCACCGTCACCGGGAACCACACGTCTCCGGCGGTGGTCAGACCCCGGACCATGACGATGTTCACTGCCCGGCCGATCTCCAGGGCGAACTCCACCAGCACGATCTGACGTCCCAGGGCATGGATGGCAGGGTCCGTGGTGAAGAGGTTGTAAATGGGGTCGCAGAAGAGGAAGATCAAAAGTGTCAACAGCTCCGACACCACCAGGGCGATGCGGACCGTGGACCAGACCCGGCGGTTCACCTCCTCCAGCCGCCGGGCCCCCAGCAGATACCCCAGCAGGATCTGGGTGGCCTGGGCCACGGCGATGGCATACACGTACGCCACGTTTGCCAGCATGCTGGCGTAGACCTTGGTGGCGATGACGGTGGTGCCCATGAGGTTGATAAAGCGCAGGATCATGATCTGGGAGACATTATAGGACAGCGATTCCGCGCCGGAGGGCATGGCGATCATCAGCAGCTGCCGGCAGGTATGCAGGGGAAAGGGATGGAGATACCGGAGGGAAAAGCGCACACTGCACTTGCGGTGCAGCGTCCACAACACCAGCGCAAGCCCCACCGCCTTACTGATGCAGGTGGATACGGCGGCGCCCGCTACCCCCATCCGGGGAAGCCCCAGCCAGCCGTTGATGAGGATGGCATTGCCCGCCACGTTCATGAGGTTCATCACCACGGAGACACACACCACTTCCCGCAGCAGCGTGTAGCTCCGCAGCACGGCGCAAAGTTCGATGTAAAGTCCCTGGATCACCACGGCGCCGCCCACGATCCGGGTATAGAGGCAGGCACCGTCAAACGCCTCCGCCGGGGTCCGCAAAAGGGTGAAGATCACGTGGGGCGCCAGCAGCAGAATGAGTCCCATCAAAAGGCTGAAAAAGCCGCTGACCGCCACGCCTACGGTGGCGATCTCGTCGCAGGCCTCCCCCTCCTTCCCGGCGCCGATGTGCTGGGTCAGGAGGATGGTGGTGGCGGCGCTCATGGTCTCCAGCACGATGATGACCACGTTCATCACCTGGTTGCCGTTTCCGATGGCGGACACGGCGGCCGTGCCGAAGGGGGAGATCATGAACTGGTCCACATTGCCCACCAGCAGCTGCAGCAGCAGCTCCGCGAAAATGGGCAGCGAGAGATGAAAGACCCGGCGGGTCTGGGGAGAAAATCGCAGTGTCATGGAATACCGGCTCCTTCCTGGCGGAAGCTGGACGCTCCGCCGGGCTGTATGAAATCAAGATGCCAGTATACCCGCCCGGCTCTCCGGGCGCAAGAGACGAATCCGCCGAAAGCGCAGGCCCTTCCCCCGCCGCTTTCGTCACTTTGCCCTCAGCGGCCGCTCTCCTCCCGGCAGAGGCCGGCCGCCGCCAGATAGCCCCGGCAGGCCTCCCGGTTGCTCTCGATCTCCGCTTCGGTCAGGGGCCGCACCACCTTGGCGGGGCTGCCCAGGATCATGGACCCGTCGGGGGCATCCATCTTGCCGGTGACCAGCGCTCCGGCACCCACGATGCAGTTGCTGCCGATCCGGGCCCCGTTGAGGACCGTGGCACCCATGCCGATGAGGGTGTTGTCTCCCACGGTACAGCCATGGACGATGGCGCCGTGGCCGATGGTGCAGCCCCGGCCCACGGTGGTGGTCTCGTGGAGGACGGCGCAGTCCTGGATGTTGGTGTCCTCCCCCACGGTGATGGTGCCGTCATCTCCCCGGATGACGGCGTTATACCAAACGCTCACGCCCTTGCCCAGCACCACGTCGCCGGTAACGGCGGCGCCGGGGCAGATCAGAACCGATTCATCGCTGGTACGCAGTTGATATGTCATGATAGTTGCTCCTTTCTCTTTTGCAAAGCCGATCCCACTGGTGCAGCCGCGGCTTGCCCCGGCTCAGAAACCCTGGGCAAAGTTGCCGTTTTCAAATACCGGGATCTCCCGGCCGTCGTGGGTGGTGCCCACGATCCGCAGGTCCGGGGTGCCTACCATAAAGTCCACATGGGTGATGGAGTCGTTGAGGCCCCGGGCCTTCAGCTCCTCCTTGCTCATCTTCTGGCCGCCCTCCAGGCAGGGATACGCCTCGCCGAAGGCGATGTGGCAGGCGGCGTTTTCGTCAAAGAGCGTGTTGTAGAACAAGATCTTCTGGTTGGAGATGGGACTGTCGTAGGGCACCAGGGCCACCTCGCCGAAATAAGAGGCGCCCTCGTCCACGGCAATGGCAGCCTGCAGCGTCTCCTCTCCCTGCCGGGCACGGGCCTCCACGATCTTGCCGTCCTTGACCACGAAGTGGAACCCGTCGATGATGTTGCCGTCGTGGACCAGGGGGAGGGAGGCGTACACCACGCCGTTGACGCCGGTCTTCAGGGGGGAGGTAAAAAGCTCCTCCGTGGGGATGTTGGCGATATACTCCTGGCCGGAGAGGGTCACGTCATTGCCGGCCTCCCAAATGTGGCCCTCCGGCAGCTCCACCGTCAGGTCCGTCCCCAGGGCATTGGTATAGTGGAGGGACTTGAACTTCAGGGCGTTGAGCTTTTCCATCCGGGCGTGGAGGGTCTTCAGGTGGGCCTGCCACTTTTCCACCGCCTTGCCGTCCCCGCTGATCCGGACGGCCCGGAAAATGGCGTCCCACAGCCGTTCCATGGCCCGCTCCTCACCATCATCGGGGAAAACGGTCTTTGCCCAGCTGGGGATGGGGATGGAGGCGATGCACCAGGGGAAGCCGCTGCACATCTGCAGCCGGTCAAACTCCTTGAGGGCCTTGCCGCTGGCCTGCTGGGCGCGGATGATACGGCTGCCGTCCACACCCTTGAGGTTCTCCGGGTCCGAGGCGGAGATGGCCAGGTACGCCGCGCCCTCCTGGGCGTAGTCATTGAAGAAGTGACGCCGCCACAGCGGCACGTCGTCAAACACCGCATCGTCGGCGTAGAGATACTTCATGCGGCCCAGAGCATCGTCATGCCAGTTCATGACCACCTCTTTGCATCCGGCAGCGTAGGCCTCCGCCGCGCACAGCCGCGCAAAATAGGCGCACTCCACAGGGGAAGAGATCACCAGCGTCTGTCCCCGCTGGACGTTCAGTCCCACCCGCACCAGGAGCCGGGCATATTCCTGCAGTTTTTCTTCCATCAAAGCAGTTCCTTCCTTTCGGCATATTCCAGAATACGTGTATTGTAGAAGATTTCACCAATAAAGTAAAGAGAGGGGCCCCGGGATTCAAAAAACGTTCACGTTTTGCCGCTCTAAGCAATGCGGTCCTTCCGCAGGCTGATGAGCGTGCCGTTCAATTCTGCGCCCATAATGAGCACCACGGAACTCATATACAGCCAGATCAGCAGCACGATGGCAGTACCGATGGACCCATATAAAATAGAATAGTGGGCAAAGTTATCCACATACACCGAGTAGCAAAAAGACAGCGCCATCCACGCCGCCAGGGAAAAGAGCGTCCCCGGCCACAGATTGCGCCAGGGCTGGCGCTCATCCTGGGCCAGCGCATAGAGGAAAAAGAGGGCAAAGAAACCCACCGTGCCCGCCACCGGGAACCGGAGCCGGGCCCACAGTCCTGCCACAAACGGCGGCAGGTGGAAGTTTTCCACAGCGTATCCCAAAAACCGGTTGCCCACCGTCATCAACGTCAGTGTCACGGCGATGGCCACGATCAGCAGCACCGTATACAAAAGGCTTTTGAGCTGGTGGGCCACCGCCCGCCGGGGCGGCCCCAGATGATACGCCGTGCGCACGGAGCGCATCAGGGCATTGGTCGCCCGCATGGGAAAATACAGCGAGAAGAACAGCCCAAAGAGCAGCAGCTGAGGACTGGGATTTTCCCCCACATAGGTGAGGTACACTCCGATAAATTCCAGGATCTCCAGGGGCAAAATCTCCCGCAGCGCCTCCAGGATCCCCGCCACGTTCAGATCCAGCAAGCCCAGCAGGGCGCTGATGAAGATCATCAGCGGAAAGAGGGTGAAGAGCAGGTAGAAGGCCAGTGCAGCGCTCTGGATCCCCACGTTGTGCCGCAGATAGCGCTGGATCATCAGATAGATCCCCCGCAGAAAGCGGTTTTGGGGCAATGGACGATCCATGGCAGGTCTCCTCCTTTCCGTCGGAATTCGGCCGCGCCGCCGGTATAGACATCGGACAGTGCTTCCATTCTTCCCAGTTTACACCTTTTTATTGGGGAAATCTGGCGATTGTGCAGAAAATTCACGTCCACTGGGCCCAAATATCCGGGCAATAGCCTACGGTGGCCTCTTTGCCGTTGCGGACAATGGGCACATTGAACAGCTCCGGGTACATCAAAAGCTTCTCCTCCCGGGCGTCCGGCGTGATATAGGCCATATACAGCTCCTCATAGGCCCGGCACTTGGTATTCACCAGCGCCTCAAAGCCCACTTTCTGCTTGACGGACTGGTACTCCCGGGGGGATAATCCCTTTGAGAGGATGTCGATATACTGATACTTGATGCGGCGCTCTTTGAACCACCGCTCCGCCTTCTTGGTATCAAAGGATTTGGACGATCCGAAAATCTGAATGTTCATATGACTGTGCTCCTTTTTGGAATGGAGGGATTTTTATGACAGAAGCAGTCCAGAAACTCAAGGATCTGGTAGACAGCTCCCGCAGCATCGTCTTTTTCGGCGGGGCCGGCGTCTCCACGGAGTCCGGCATCCCGGATTTCCGCAGCACCGACGGTCTTTACCACCAACAGTGGCGCTACCCGCCTGAGGTGATTTTAAGCCATACCTTCTACGAAAGCAACCCCGCAGAATTTTTCCGCTTCTACCGGGCCAAGCTCCTCGCCCCCGACGCCAAGCCCAATGCCGCCCACAAAAAGCTTGCCCAGTGGGAGCAGGAGGGAAAGCTGGCGGCCGTCATCACCCAGAACATCGACGGCCTCCACCAGGCCGCGGGAAGCAAGCATGTCCTGGAGCTCCACGGCAGCGTCCACCGCAACTACTGCGAACGGTGCGGGAAATTTTACAGTCTGGACGACATCCTCCATACCGACGGCATCCCCCGGTGCAGCTGCGGCGGCACCATCAAGCCGGACGTGGTGCTCTATGAGGAGAGCCTCAATCAACGCACCCTGGACGAGTCCGTCCGGTTGATCTCGGAGGCGGACCTGCTCATCATCGGCGGCACCTCCCTGAACGTCTGGCCCGCAGCGGGGCTCATCAACTACTACCGGGGACACCATCTGGTGCTCATCAACAAGTCCCCCGTGGCCCGGGACCTCTCCGCAGATCTCGTGATCACGGACCCCATCGCCGCCACGCTGGAGCAGCTGTAAAGCGGCACTTCCCTGTCGGTTCTTTTGCAGGCGCGCCCTCCTCCGGGAGGGCGCGCCGTTTGTCTGTCGCTTGCAAAAATGCAAGTTTTTGTATTTGTTAATTCAAAAATGACCCAATATTTTTTTAAATTTTGGACTTAAGCTCTTGAATATGCAGTTTCTATATGCTAGAATTGCAGAAACCAAGCATCCCGCACCACCGGGCCGAAAGGAGCACACCGCCATGATCTGGAAGGAAAACCGCGAGAACACGTACTGCGAGATCACCCCCCAACTGTTGGCGCTCAAACAGCAGTGGGAGAAGAAAAACTATATCGACCCCAAACTGTACAAGGAGTACAACGTCAAGCGGGGACTCCGGGACGAGGATGGCCGGGGCGTTCTGACGGGCCTGACCCGGGTGGCGGAGATCCAGTCTTACAACGTCACCGAGGGAGAGCACATCATTCCCACCGACGGCGTGCTCTACTACCGCGGCATCGACTGCCGGGACATCGTTACCGGCTCGGAGCACCGGGGACGCTTTGCCTTTGAGGAAGCGGCGTATCTGCTGCTCTTCGGCGAACTGCCCACGGAAGACCAGCTGCGGGATTTCTGTGTACAGCTGGCCTCCTACCGGACACTGCCCACCAACTTTTTCCGGGACGTCATTATGAAGGCGCCTCCCCGGGACCTGATGAACACCATGCAGCGGGGCATCCTCACGCTTTTCTGCTATGATGACAAGCCCAACGACATCAGCCTGGAAAACGTGCTGCGCCAGTGCCTTCAGCTGATGAGCAACATGCCGGTGCTGGCCATCTATGCCTACCAGGCCTGGCGGTACAGCCAGGGCGAGAGCCTTTACATCCATGTGCCCAAGCCGGAGCTGTCCACCGCGGAAAACTTCCTGCGGATGCTGCGGGAGGACTGCGGCTATACGGAACTGGAGGCCCGGACGCTGGACGTTGCCCTGGTGCTTCACGCAGACAACGGCGGCGGCAACAACTCCACCTTCACCAACCACGTGGTCACCTCCTCCGGCACGGATACCTACTCCGCCATCGTGGCGGCCATGTCCTCCTTGAAGGGTCCCCGCCACGGCGGCGCCAACAGCAAGGTCATGGCCATGATGGACGACATCAAAGAGCATGTCAGAGACTGGAACGACGAGGGCTGTGTTGCCGACTACCTCACCAAGATGCTCAACAAGGAGGCCTTTGACCGCAGCGGATTGATCTACGGTCTGGGCCACGCGGTGTACACCAAGACGGACCCCCGGTGCGAGGTGTTCCGGGACTACGTGCACCATCTGGCGGCAGAAAAGGGCCGGGAGGCAGAACTGGCCCTGTACGCCAACGTGGAAAAGGTTGGCAAGGCACTGCTGATGGAGCGTCAGCACAAAAAGGCCCTTTCCACCAACATCGACTTTTACAGCGGCTTCGTCTATGAGATGCTGGGGCTGCCCATGGAGCTCTACACCCCCCTCTTCGCCGTGGCCCGGATCTCCGGCTGGAGCGCCCACCGGATGGAAGAGCTCAGCGTGGGCGGCAAGCTGATCCGTCCCCGGTACGAGTGTGTGGAAGAGCATCGCAGCTACATCCCTATGGAGCAGCGCAAGTAAGAGGCTTCACTCCGCTGCCGGCGGCACCTTTTGCCGGCAGCGGAATCTTTTTGAAAAATTTTTGAGAAAAACGGAAATTAACGGTTGACAATGCTCTCCGTTCTAGCTATAATAATCAAGCAGTCTTTTCCGGGGAGCAACAAATTTGCGGCTGTGCTGGAACTGGTAGACAGGCCAGCTTGAGGTGCTGGTGTCCGA
>ERZ827037.888-NODE-888-length-36208-cov-6.362211_pt1 | contig 36208 bp, 29 predicted proteins | sample MGYA00519924_ERZ827037 | MGnify/ENA primary metagenome ERZ827037 (study PRJEB31778, sample SAMEA3449250) | human gut metagenome | biome: human gut; feature: human-associated habitat; material: faeces | place: United Kingdom | collected 2010/2012 ...
TAAATCGCCTTTGGCGATGGGGCGAGATGCATTCAAATCAAAACACGCATCCTCCCGTGTCAATCAGCAGAGTGATTGACACGGGAGTGAACAGTAACTATATAACTACTATATGATCTTCCTTACTCAACTGTTACTTTCACACAGATTCTTCATTTTACGATCTAAAGAAAAAGAAGTCCTGGCTTTTCCGCCGGACTTCCTTGCCTGTAATTTCATTATTCACTTTCTCTTAAAATTCTGAGAATCTCCAGTCTGGTCTCCCCAACACCAATCACATCTTCTCTCTGAACCTCTGTCGGACGATCTACCAGGATTCCGTTCAGGTATGTTCCATTCTTGGAACCATCATCCATCAGATACAAACAGTCACCTCTCTGTATGATCACACAGTGCTGCTTGGATACTCTTCCATCCTCATGCAGTGGAAGATACTTCTCATAATTGTCATTCCTCTTTGCTCTTCCGATTCCCACTTCATCATAGAATATGAAGCTATATTTCTGCCATGTATCCAGATCTTCCAGGATAATCTTCCACTGTCTTCTTTTTTTAGAAGAACGCTTCGCTGAATCCATAGAACCGTTCTGCCCTGAACTGCGTCTCTTCTTTCCCTGCGGCTGATCCTCTTCTGGATCATATCCCTGATCTGCCTTGTAACGCTTTCCGTTCCTGGACTGCTTTCTCCGCTCTGCGTCCTGTGCCTTATTCTTTTTTACACTTATAAATGTACTGCAAAGAAGTGCGATACTTCCTAAAATCAGCAGTACCATAATCGCCCAATACCACATATGCATTATCACTCCTATCTGAATCTTAATCGTACTATATTTTTACGTTCTCGGCAAGCATAACATGTATCTTTTTGTCGAATTTTGTGATAAAATAAGTAGAAACTGAGAAAATAAGTGATTTTTAGAAGAGGTAATATCATGGAAAGAAATGAATTGTGCTGGTGCGGCAGCGGCAAGAAGTATAAGAAATGCCATATGCCGATTGAAGAAAAGATAATGATGCATGCTGAACGTGGTGAGATTGTTCCGACACGTAAGATTTTAAAAACTCCATTCCAGATTGAAAAGATCAGAAAAAGTGCTGAGCTTAATACAGCGATCCTGGATGAAGTAGCAAGACAGATCCACATTGGAATGAGCACACAGGAGATTGATGACATCGTATATCGTTTCACAAAAGAACACGGTGGTATCCCGGCTCCGCTCAATTATCAGGGATTCCCTAAGAGCGTGTGTACTTCTATTAATAATGAGATTTGTCACGGCATTCCGGATGAGAATATCATTCTGGAAGAGGGAGATATCATCAATGTTGATGTATCCACTATTCTTGACGGATATTTTTCTGATGCATCCCGTATGTTCAAGATGGGAAAAGTATCTGAACGTGCAGAGCGCATCGTCCGCGTCACAGAAGAGTGTGTGAAGCTTGGACTTGAGGCTGCGAAGCCTTGGGGACATTTAGGTGATATCGCAGATGCGATCAATACACATGCCCGTGCAAACGGATACTCTGTCGTAGAGGATATCGGCGGACACGGTATCGGTCTGGAATTCCATGAAGATCCTTTTGTCAGCTATGTGACACCAAAGGGAAGTGAGATGCTTCTCGTTCCAGGTATGATGTTCACGATTGAGCCTATGATCAACGAAGGCAGCCCTGACTTCTTCGTAGATGAGGACAATGACTGGACTATTTATACAATGGATGACGGTCTTTCTGCCCAGATTGAGTACATGGTTCTCATCACTGAGAATGGGGCAGAGGTTCTTACAAAATAATAATAGTAACAAATACGGGATGAACAGATATTAAAACTGCTCATCCCGTATTTTTATTATTCTTGTATAATGCTCTTTCTTTATCTGCAAAATACCGTTCCACTTCTTACGGCATCAATCTCAATGCTTCTGCCGGCTTTAATACGATTGCTGAATGAGATCCCATATTCAGGACAATCTCTCCATCTTGTACGATATACTCGTCATATTCCGTCGTATAACCGTTTTCATAAGAGTAGATCAGTCGTTTCATCCGTCCTTCCATCTCTATACCCGCATACCATACCGGTACGGTCACTGTACGAAGTTCATCACTGTTATTCACAACAACGACAATCTGTTCATCTGCTTCAAATCTTCCATAGGCCAGCAGATTTTCATCTGACGCCAGTAACTTGATAGAACCTTTTTTCAGCGGTTTCTCTTCCTTGTGGATACGGATCACTTCTTTGTGGAATGCCTGAAGTTCTTTGTCTTCGTTCCCCCATGGGAAAGTTCTCCGGTTATCCGGATCGGTGAATCCACAAAGTCCTGCCTCATCACCATAATAAATCGTCGGCGCACCGATCCAGGTCATCTGCATAATAACCGCTTCTCGTAAGATTGCCTTATTCACATCCTTTTCAGCTGCTTCTGTTCCAAGCTGTGCCACGCGTCCTGCCTTGTGGTTCGTACGTGTCAGGAAACGAGAATGGTCATGGTTTGAAAGTTCATTCATTGCCACCTGAAGAGATGGTGTCAGCATACTTGCCATAAAATGACGCATCGCTCCGACAAAGTTGTCAGCATTTCCACACAGATCCGGACGATATTCATCACTATGCTTCTCCATACCAGTCAAAAACCAGGTCAGCGGTTCCATAAATGCGTCATAATTCATAACGCTGTCCCACTCATCTCCCTGAAGCCAATCCTGCGGATCTCCATAATGTTCTGCTAATATAATTGCATCCGGATTCGCATCCTTAACTTCCTTTCGGAATCTCTTCCAGAAGATATGGTTGTATTCATTACTGAATCCAAGGTCCGCTGCAACATCAAGACGCCATCCGTCTACGTTATACGGCGGTGATACCCATTTTCTTCCGATATCCATAATGTACTGCTCAAGCTGTGGTGAATCCTCATAATCGAGCTTTGGCAATGTATCATGTCCCCACCAGCCATCATATGTTCCGTTATAAGGCCAGAGTTCATTTCTCGCATCATGGAACAGGAAAAAGCTGTTATATGGACTTTCTTTACTTACATATGCTCCCTTCGGATAGTCCGGCTGCGGCTCATAGATACGTTCTCTGTCCATCCATTTGTTAAAAGAGCCACAATGATTGAATACACCATCCAGAATCACACGCATTCCACGCTTATGCATCTCTTCTACCAGTTTGATAAACAACTGATTACTTGCCTCAAGATTGCGGATATCTCCTGTACGTTGCTGATACTTTGTCGCATGGATATTATCCTTTGCACCTGCCGGAAGTACTTCTCCGTCATCCACAACAATCTTTCCATAATGCGGATCTATGTAATCATAATCCTGAATATCATACTTATGATTCGACGGAGAAACAAACAGCGGATTGAAGTAAATAACTTCAACTCCAAGATCCTGCAGATAATCCAGCTTATCTAAAACACCCTGTAAATCCCCGCCGTAAAAATTACGGATATCCATTGCTTCCGGTGCCTGATTCCAGTCCTTCACCTTGCGGCTCGGTGCCCCAATATAAATATATTCGTTATCCTCCACATCATTTGTCGGATCTCCATTATAAAAACGATCAACAAAGATCTGGTACATCACAGCACCTTTCGCCCACTCGGGTGTCTTAAATCCCGGCGAAATAATAAAATCATAATAGTTTTCTTTTTTCCCTGTTATTCCATACCTACTATAAAAACAGATTTCTGCTCCCTGCTTGATTTCAAAACAATATCTTAAGATATCCTCACCAAGCTGATACTCAATCTCGTAAAAGTCAAATTCACCGTTCGTACGTGTCTTCCACATAGGATACTCCTGTTCTCCGATGTGAAGTTTCACTTCGTCAACATCATTGTGTGCCGTACGAAATCGCAACACTACTTTTTCATTTATCTCAGGCTCTGCCGGACAGACATAATCACCTGTACCGTCACAAAACAGTGCTTCTCTATTCACCTGTTTAGCCTCCTTTAACTCAATTCTTAAAACTATTCTAAAATAGAACCAAAATACCCCCGGCCAACACGGGATCGCCCGCCGGCAGAGGGTATCTTATCCTAAATACATATAATAACTACTATCCTTCAACCTCACTGTCTGCAAACAGTGCTTCGAATTCACTTCTTGTTATCTTTTCCTTCTCAAGAAGCAGTTGTGCACACTTCTCGAGTACCGGATGATACTCCTGAATAAGTGTACGCGCTTTCAAATAACACTCATCAATAATACGTTTCACTTCTTCATCAATCGTTCCGGCCACTTTTTCGCCATACCCTCTTGATGTATGACCGAAATCACGTCCAATGAATACTTCATCGCTGTCATTATCATAATTGATCAGCCCCAGTCTTTCAGACATACCGAACTTCGTGATCATTGATTTTGCAATTGCTGTTGCCTGCTTGATATCCTGGGAAGCTCCCGTTGTGATATCATCAAAAATCTCTTCTTCTGCAACACGTCCGCCAAGGGAAACTGTAATTTCCTGAAGCATATGCCCCTTTGTATTGAACATATCATCCTTCTCCGGAAGCGGCATCGTATATCCGCCGGCTCCGCCTGTCGGAATGATAGATACGCTGTAAACCGGTCCTACATCCGGAAGCAGATGGAACAAGATCGCGTGTCCGGCTTCATGATAAGCTGTAATCCTGCGTTCTTTCTCAGAAACGATACGGCTCTTCTTCTCCGGACCGATTCCGACCTTCACAAATGCATGACGGATATCAGACTGCTGAATGTACACCCTGTTCTCCTTCGCTGCCAGAATTGCAGCCTCGTTGAGAAGATTCTCAAGATCTGCTCCTGAAAATCCTGCCGTTGTCTGGGCAATCTGCTTCAGATCCACATCATCTCCAAGCGGCTTATTTCTCGCATGAACTTTCAGGATCTCTTCTCTGCCCCCTACATCCGGACGTCCGACAAGGACATCACGGTCAAATCTTCCCGGTCTTAAGATTGCAGGATCCAGAATATCCTTACGGTTTGTCGCTGCCATTACGATAATGCCTTCATTTACACCAAATCCATCCATCTCTACAAGGAGCTGGTTCAGGGTCTGCTCACGCTCATCATGACCACCGCCAAGACCGCTTCCGCGGCGTCTTGCGACTGCATCGATCTCATCAATAAATATGATACATGGTGCGTTCTTCTTCGCATCCTGGAACAGATCACGGACACGGGAAGCACCCACACCAACAAACATCTCAACGAAATCTGAGCCCGAAATGCTGAAAAATGGTACTCCTGCCTCACCGGCTACAGCCTTTGCAAGAAGTGTCTTACCGGTTCCCGGAGGTCCTTCTAAAAGAACCCCTTTTGGGATACGTGCTCCAACCTGGATGTATTTCTTCGGATCTTTCAGAAAATCTACGATCTCCTCCAGTTCTTCCTTCTCTTCTCTCAATCCTGCAACATCACGAAATGTAACCTTGATCTCATTCTTCGTACTCATCTTTGCGCGGCTCTTTCCAAAGTTCATCGCCTTAGAATTTCCCCCGCCGTTCTGACGGCTCATCAGGAAAAAGATCAGAAATACTCCACCAAGTGTGATCAGCATCGGAACTACAACTGTTGTCAACATAGAATCCTTCGGTACATCCGAAAGCCTGTACTCCACCTGATTCTCTGTCAGAAGCTTCTCTACCTGCTCAACATCTGACACATTCACTTTCCTTGTATTACCATCATCTTTCAATGTAACAGAGACGGTTCCTGTCGGAACTGCACTGTTCTGATTGATGTAAACATCAGAAACATTTTTTCCCTGTACTGCAGAGACAAAGGAGGTATATGTCATCTCCTGCTGATGCATCTGAAGCTGGTTCGCCATCCACAGAACCACAACAAGGATCACAACAAAACTGATGATCGTTGCCCCACTCAGACCTCTGCTTTTTCTGTCATTATTCAATTTATTATTGCTTCCTTTCTATTCTGCGACTTCTACTACTCCGATGTATGGAAGATTTCTATACTTCTGTGCATAATCCAGTCCGTATCCAACTACGAACTCATCCGGAATCTCAAATCCTGTCCAGTCTACGTGCACATCTTTCACACGGCGGTCTGGTTTATCAAGCAATGTGCAAAGACGGAGACTTGCCGGCTTTCTCTGACGAAGTACGTCCATCAGATAATACAGTGTATTACCGGAATCAATGATATCCTCCACGATCAATACTTCCTTATTCTCAATAGACTCATCCAGATCTTTCGCAAGTCTTACAACACCACTGGATTTTGTTCCGTCTCCATAGCTTCCAACACACATAAAGTCCATAGATACCGGAACTGTAATTCTCTTTGCAAGTTCGCACATAAAGAATACTCCACCTTTCAGAACACAGATCAGATGGATCTGCTTTCCTTCATACTCTTTACTGATCTTTTCTCCGAGTTCACGAATTCTTGCATCTACTTCTTCCTCTGAAATTAACACTTTAATCTTCTCAGCCATTGTTCTATTCCTCCATAATCTTTATCTTAAGAATCTTTTTCGTCTGGTCTCCCACCTGGTAGTACGAACTCATCCTTCTGCCCGGAATCCATACGATGTGGCTTTCCTCTGCGATCAGAAGCTGTCTGTCCCGTTCTTCTTGCGGAATCTTCTCATCAATAAAGTAACTCTTCAGCTTCTTTTTCTTTCCTTCCCCATCAATTGTAAAATAATCTCCGGGTCGTCTGTATCTCACACAGAGACTGCTTTTTATTATATCATAATCAAAGCATTTCGTGTAGCTTTTTTGTGGTATCGCTTTTGCTGAATTCTTCTCATTTTCACCGCTGATTGTACAGCAGATTTTCAAATTTGTTCCCGGGATCTTTGTTTCTCCCGGAATCTGAAGCTGTAGAACAAAATTACTCTCTTCTTTTCTTTTCTCTTTCTGATGTACAGATGTAACTTTTTTATCACCTTTTGCAAGCAGAACTCCCTCATACATTCTTTTGGCTGTAACACTATACGGAAGATCGATCTGCCGTCCTGTCTGCCGTTCAAACAGTTGCAGTACCGCCAGGATATGCCTGCTTTCAATATCTTTCTGTGCCCCTGCCACTTCACTTACTGATCTTTGGATCAGTAATTTCTTTATCACAGGATCAAGGTGTTTCATTTCCTCTGCCTTGAGAAATATTTCTTTCCTGCTTTGAAGTCCGTCTGTCTGTTTTACACAGATATTCCATGCCTGATCTGTCTGTTTTTCCAGATATTCATAGATTTCTTCTGCCTGTTCACTGAGCTTCACAAAATGTTCTACCGTCCTTGTATTAACCTGTTCTTCTAATGTCGGAATTACATGATGACGAATCCGGTTCCTTGTGTATTCATCTTCCTGATTCGTTTCGTCAACACAATATCTGATATCACAATCTTTCAACCACTGTTCAATCTCTTCCCTGGACAATTCCAGAAGTGGGCGAATCCATTTTCCATACACTGGTCTTATCCCACACAATCCGCGAAGCCCGGTTCCTCTTGCCATGTTAAGAAGCATTGTTTCTGCATTGTCATTACTATGATGCGCTGTTGCAATCTTTGTCCCGCCCTGTTCTTTACAGAGTTGTTCAAATGCCTGTCTTCGCACATATCTGCCTGCTTCCTCCAATGATTCTTTCCGCTTTTTTGCAATTAATTCCACATTTTCATGAAATGCAAAAAAAGGAACCTGCATTTTATGACAAAGCATTTCCACATATGCCTCATCCTGTGCAGCCTCCTCCCCGCGCAGTTCATGATTCACATGGCAGACAAGCACCTGAAATCCCAGCTTTTCCTGCAATGAACAAAGTGCCATCAGCAGACATACAGAGTCTGCGCCACCCGATACACCTATGACAATCCTGTCCCCTTTTTCTATCATATGATATTGTCTGATATAGTTTTCAATCTTTTCTAATCTTTTATCCATCATACCTCAACTATACGTTAACGGTTACTTCTATGTCAATGACTACTTTCTGCATTTCCACAAAGCTGCAACCAAAACTGACATATCATCCTCCGGTTCTTTTCCTGTCCAGTTAAGTACCTGCTGTAAAATGTGTCTGGCCAGTTCCTTTGGGTTTCGTATTTCCGTTCCTTTTATGATTGTTTCAAGAAGGAATTCCTGCTCTCCTACCGGAAGTGCATCCAGCACTCCATCTGTCAGCATGATTACATACGTTCCATCCGTCAACTGCCGTTTCACTGAATCTATTTCAAGTGAATTCATCACTCCGATCGGAAGGCTTGTCGATGTCAGATGCTCAATCTGATCCTTTCTTCGGATAAAAGTTGAGGATGCGCCTGCCTTGATCAATTCACATTCCCCTGTATACAGATCAAACACTGTAAGGTCGATCGTAGAGTAATGGATTTCTTCTCTTCCGCAGACCAGTGTTGTATTGATCATCTGGATCGCAGTCTTTTCCGGAAATCCCGCTTCCAGAAGTTCTTCGAGAAGTTCTATCACAAGTGTGCTTTCCCGACAGGCAGCCTGCCCACATCCCATGCCATCTGACAATGCAACTCCCCTTTTACCACCCGGAAGATCCATCATCGTAAAACTGTCCCCTGAAATATTACTGCAGCCTTTTCCGATTCTTGCTATTCCGGATATTGTGTAATAGGATGGTCCTTCTCGGAAGACCACTGTTGTATAATCCGCTCCGATCAACTGCGCCCCTTCTTTTCCCGGAATCAATCTTCTTCCTGTCAGATTACTCAGAATCCCTGCCAGACTTTTTACCGGAATCTTTTCCGCTTTCCAGGTGCGCATCGTCAGATGCAATTCATATTTTCCCTCTCCATTCACAAGAAAATGCATGGAAAGTACACGTATTCCTTTTCTTTTTAATTGAGACAAGATCCGTTTCCCCAACCTTTCATCTGTAAATATGCTGTCTTCTAGATTTTTCGCCATATTTTGCAGCATATCTGCAAATAGATCAAGCTGGGCTGCACACCCTTCCCGGCTTCTTGCGATACGATTGATCCAGATCATATTTTGTCTTGCTTCGTGAAAACTGTCAAGCATCCCCCGATAAAACCGCGGAGCCATAATGCATCGCTGCATCAGTTTTCTTTTTGTCTCTGCATCCAGTTCATTTCCATACTGATCTACTGCTGCAAGAATCTCGTATCCCATCTGATACATCTGAATATAGTTTTCCCCCCAGCACCAACTGTTTTTCTCACATTTTTCACACACTTCTTCTCTTACGCAGGCAAACATTTCATCAATCTCTTCTTCTGAAAATGTCTGCTTTTTTTCTTCTAATTTCAAAAATGTTTTCGCTAACTGTTTTAATGAAACTGCAAACTTATCAATCTGTTCCACATATAGACTACTATGTAATACCTGTCCATTTTCCATTTCCATCCCCCCTCGTTACTCAAACTGTGAAAAACACACTCCGCGAGTTTCTCAAGTTATCGCGACAGTCGCCAAGGTCTCGTGCAAGCACGAATTTTGGCTCGTTGTTTGCGTAAAAAGAAAAACTCCAGGAGAACTTTCTCTCCCGGAGTTATCTTTCGTAAAATTCTGTATCCGTCTTTCACTGACTTTGCAGATTCGATTACTATTCACTTGATTGGTTTAAATACGATTTCATTCGGATCAACAAGATTCAGCTTATCTTCTGCGATCTCTTTCATGTAATCATCTGTCTGTACATACTGCTCGTATTCTTTGATCTCTTCTGCTCTTGCCTGCTCACTTTTGATCTGTGTCTTCAGTTCTGCTTCCTGCTGTTTATACGCTGTATTCTTTGCATGAAGCTTTACTGCATTCACTCCCAGCACACCGGAAAGAAGACACAATACTGACAAAATCATAAGAACGCTTCTTTTGTACGGACTCGGACGTCTCTGCTTTGTATGGCTGCGCCGTCCAGTCACTCTTTTTTTCTTTGCCATCTAAAATTCACCCTAAAATAATACACTCTTAACGTTACCGGGAAATCAATCCTGCCTTCACTGACGGAGTCCCCCTATAAACTTCCCAATTATCAACATTCTATCTGTTTTTTCTAATAATTTCAAGGTTTTTCCTTGTTTTTTTGTGTATTTTTTCTCCAGACGAAATCAGTTTCTGAATAATGGCAACGCCAAATACAAGACCTAGTAGAAAATACCATCTGATACTACCATACGTAGTTGCATATATCTGTGAGAAAATATATGCACTCATAAATATCCAGTAGAACAGATCCTCGATTCCTTTCACCAGATTATTATGTATTATCATTTTCCTTAAGAAAATCAGGATCTCGTACCCAGCCCGGACATTCACACCTGTAAGACAGGCACAGAAGAAGACAAGCAGTTCATTTTTTATATTTAGCATCTTCTTTCTGCCTCACTTGAACATCTTTGTCCAAAAGCTTTCTTCCTGTTTCTTTGCCTGTGAAATATTAGAATATGAAACACTGTCTATTGTTCCCGACAAATCTACTTCTCCCTTTTCCACACTGAGACGGTTCACATGCAAGTCTGTTCCTTTTACTAACAGCATTCCCTGCTCTGTTTCCAGAAGAATCTCATTCAAATCAAAAGACAATACATCCAGAACACCTGTCACCATACTTGTCTTCCGGTTATTAACCACCAGCTTATGAGCCTTTACAGTCTTTTGCTGTTCCTCCATCCGCTGCACCTCCCTCTTCTCTGGCATACCCCACAGTATATTACTGGAACCAGATAACAGTTCCCTGTACTTTTCTATATATATGTCAGAGCTTTTCTACTTATTCCTGACAGATAAAGGTTTTATAGATGTGTCTTCAAAACTGCTTTATCGTATTATCGTACAATATACAGAAAGGCAGGGAATATCTCACTTTGTAAAATATTCCTTGCCTTTCTAAGATTACTGAAAACAATAACCATTGATCGACTTATAGATTCCTGTTGTCTGACAGACTTTACAGGTATTTGAATAAGTCCTTTGCTTCTTCTTTTTTTGTTGTCTCCTGTAGTTCAAGAACCTCAACCTTAACGGTTCTCGTTCCAAACTGAATCTCGATCACATCACCCGGCGTTACCTTCACAGATGCTTTCGCCGTCTTTCCATTCACCAGCACACGTCCTGCATCACAGGCCTCGTTTGCTACAGTTCTTCGCTTGATCAGACGGGAGACTTTTAAAAACTTATCCAGTCTCATATATTCTTCTACAAAATCCCCTGAACTAGTTGATAGCGTCCTTTAATGCTTTTCCAGCTTTGAATTTAGGAGCCTTGCAAGCTGCGATTGTCATAGTTTTTCCTGTCTGTGGGTTTCTTCCTTCTCTTGCTGCTCTCTCGCTTACTTCAAATGTACCAAATCCAACAAGCTGTACTTTATCTCCTGCTTTCAGCTGCTCTGTTACAACATCAACAAATGCCTTTAATGCTTTCTCGGAATCTTTCTTGGAAATCTCTGCCTTTTCAGCTACTGCTGCAATAAATTCTGTTTTGTTCATGGATTATGTCCTCCTTTATTGTACTCAAATACAATTCTATTCCTAATTTTATTTATTCAGGTTACAAGTCTGCACGATAACTTGCCTCAAACCCTTATGTACTGTTATAACGGTTTCCCTGTTGTTTGTCAAGATAAATCCACATTTTCCGCGGTTTGCGGAGCTTTTTTTATTCGAAGACCTCTCTCAAAAATACTTCTTTCTCCTTCGTCTGTTCTACTGCTGTCTGCAGCTTCTCTACACTCTTTTCCGGAAGCCATGCTTTATTTGATCTGGAATAAGCACTTGCTGTCTTCCAGAACTTTTCCGGATAGGCCAGGCGAAGGCAAAGATACTCTCTTTCATCTGGTTTTAATTGCCGTACGCTTTCATATGCTTCTAATATATTTTGTCCTGTTTTTTGTTTCCAATGGTATTTTTCCATTACTTTTCTCAAAAGGTAATATAAATCATCTACTTGTATTCCGATTCGCATCCGCTCAAAGTTTGTTATCACCTCATTTTCCGGAAGGATCATGACATTATGATAATTATAATCTCCATGAAGCATTTTCCTTTCCCGTATACTTCTTTCATATAGATTCTGGCAACCAGACCGCTCTATCTGCTCTGTCACCTTTTCTGCCTGCCATGCAATTTCTTCATAATGCTTCAGATAATAGGATTCGAATTCATTTTTTGCAACCCGTTTTCTGATAAATGACCGCACTTTTTTCATTTCCCTGTTACGACGTTTCATTTCTTCCAATGGATTTTTACTTAACAATGGTGACAACTTTGTCCAGTCCATTTTCTTTTCTTCACAAACTGACTGCTGTGTATTCTGTGGGATTTCCTGCACCTCTTCTTTCTGGAATTTCTGAAATATTTCTTTCTCCTGCAAGTCCGGCTCATACCACTGAAATCCCAGATGAAGCTCTCCCAGTTTTCTTGCTGCCCGGAAAATATCTTCCTCTCTCTTCAGATTGCACTCTTCCCCCGGATACCATTTTTTCATCAAATATCTTGTTCCATCTCTGGAATTCTGCACCAGATTCCCTTCTTTACTGAACACAGGTGTATCCACCAGATATCCCTGCTTTTCTAATCGGTTTAAAATAAGATACAATAAAGGGACGCGCCTCTCCGAGATCTTTGTCTCTTTCAGAAGCATCGTCCCTTCTTTTGTATCACAATAAAATGCACCTCTGATCCGCCGGGTGCTATTCACTTCAAGTTCGTACTTTTCCAGTACTTCCATCTCATATTCTCTCATGGCTGCCCCCTGTCCCATTGACCTGGATTATTATTCTTTTCCAGTTACCAGACTTTTTACTGTCGGTTTTAACAGCAACCGACAACGATTTCTTTCTAATCTATGAAAGGGACAACCTGAGTATTCTCTTTTTCTTCCGGTATTTTCTACTTTTCTTTTTCGATTTTTTCTTTCACGTACTTGCAGAGATTCTCTTTCGTATTCCGTTCCGGATCATCCAGCACATATTCCAGCAGTTCACTGAGCATTGCACCGAGTTCGCGTCCCGGCTTCATCCCCAGTTCCATCAATTCTCTTCCGCTCACCGCAAGCTGTCGAAGAGTCACGCACTGATTCTCCATCAGGATCTGTTTGTAAAGATTTCTTATCTCTACGATATTTTCAATCTTTTCCCTTCTCATGTAAGTGCTCTGTGATTTTGCATCTGCAAGACGCACTGCGAGATAGTATGGGAATAATTCAACACCGATCCGATTCATTGCACGACGTACATTCGCCGGTGTTGCTTCCATCCGGTAATCATGATAGCAGACCAGCTTCGTTACAATGCGAATCGTCTCATTATCAAATTTTAACCGCTTCAAAACTGTACGGGCAATTTTCTCGCTTTCCAGAGCATGTCCTTTGAAATGATCGTTTCCTTTCTCATCTGTTGTCTTCATTGCCGGTTTTCCCATATCATGGAACAACATTGTAAGACGAAGGTATTTATCTCTCTTCACATGCTTCAATGTATGAAGTGTATGCTCTGCCACATCGTACTTATGATGTATTGTATTCTGTTTTACTCCTACCATGGCGTCCCATTCTGGAAGGACCACCTTTGTAATTCCAAGTTCACAGGCATCCTGAATGCGCTCCGGATGTGGAGACGTCAGAAGTTTCACAAGCTCTGTCTGAATACGTTCTGCACTGATATTCTTAAGGTTTGGTGCAAGCTCCTTCACTGCTTTGGCAGTATCAGGTTCAATCGGGAAATCCAGCTGTGCTGAGAAGCGTACCGCACGAAGGATACGAAGTGCATCTTCTGAAAATCTTTCCCTCGGATCTCCAACGCAGCGGATCAGATGATGATTCAAATCCTGCATTCCACCAAACACATCTACCAGCCGGACATCATCATTATATGCCATCGCATTGATCGTAAAATCTCTTCTGCGAAGATCTTCTTCCAGACAATTGGTAAAGCGGACTTCCTTCGGATGACGGCTATCCTCATATGCACCGTCAATTCTATAAGTCGTCACCTCATAACTGTCTTTGCCAATCATTACTGTAACTGTTCCGTGTTCTATTCCTGTATCAACCGTCCGGCGAAATATTTCCTTGATTGCTTCTGGTTTTGCCGACGTTGTGATATCCCAGTCCTGCGGTTTTCTCGCCAAAATAGAATCTCTCACGCAGCCACCTACTGCAAATGCATCATATCCTGCAAGTTGCAGATTATTAATGATAAACAATACCTTCTTTGGTAATTCTATCTTCATTTACTACTTCCTTCCTATATTAGTAAAAGTTTCTTTTTTCTCTCTATTAACAGATTAATATTATAACTGTTCTTTCTTATTGTCTCAACTATTTTAGCACAGTTTTTCTTCTTTTATCAGCATAAAATCAAAAGGATTTCCATTAATAGGAACCAACTCTTATTTAATAAAGAAAACAGGCAAACTCTCTTCTATTGAAAGTTTGCCTGCTCATAATAAAGTTCTCTACTCCATCTCTCTTAAAAATGTGCTGAATCTCACTCCGTCCTCTGCCGCATCTGCCAGATTCACACAGCTGTTTCCGATTCTCTCCACGTTATGTAGAATCTCATTGAATGCAGCCGTAAGTCCTGCCTTACATTTTCCTTTGTGTACACGTTTAATATGTCCTTTTCTGATATCTCCGTCCATCTTGCGGATCTTTTCTTTCATCTTGACAAGATTTTCAGCCTCATTTGCCTCTTCGTTATTAACCATTTTCATGACCATGTTGTACATTTCACTGACAAGTTCCATGCTCTTCTGTATATCCTTTGATGCTTCTTGTGAGAACTGTACTCTTTCTTCTTTTGCACTCTTCTTGTCCTTTTTCACAAACTTTTCTGTCTGCATGGAAACAGCGACATTTTTCGTAAGTTCACTGATTCTGTCAATATCGATCAATACATACTGAAGCTCTGCAGCTCTTGCTGCCTGCTGCTCTGTCATAACTCCAGCCGCTGCCATTTCTGCAAGATAATCTGTGATTTTTCCTGTAAGTTCAGCTGTCACTTCTCTGCTTTTTACAAATTCTTCAACAGAAGCACCATCTCCACTATCAATCTTTTCTGCTGCCTTTTTCAGCATCACGCCTACCTGCTCTCCGCAATTCATCAATTCTCTTACTGCAAGCTGTAATGCAACTGTAGGCTGACTGATCAGTTTGTTATCAAGAAATTTTGGCTGCACTGCATTGACTTCTTTCACTTCCCCGTCTGGAATCAAACGCATTACGATTTTCACCATAACTCCAACAAGCGGTACCCAGATCAGCGTCATCACAAGGTTGAAAAATGTATGCGTATTCGCAATCTGTCTCGAAATCACTTCAATCTCCGGTCCCTTAGGGGAAATATACTGGATAAACGCTGCCAGTGGTTTTACGAACCAGATAAACAGGAAGCATCCTGAAATATTAAAGATACAGTGTGCAAGTGCTGTTCTCTTCGCATCCTTCGGCTGACCAATACTTGCCAGAAGTGCTGTGATCGTCGTTCCGATGTTATCACCGAAAAGAATCGGAATTGCACCTGCCAGACCGATGATACTTGTCACTCCATCAGCTCCCGGCTGAGCCGCAAAATTCTGGAGCACTGCGATTGTAGCACTGGAACTCTGTACTACAAGAGTCATTAATGCACCAACAGCAACTCCAAGGATTGGAATGTCTGCCACTTTGCCGATCAGTTCTGTGAAAATAGGGCTTGATGCTAATGGTTTCATAACTGTTCCCATCGTCTCAATTCCTAGGAACAGTAAACCGAACGCAAAAATCGTCATACCAATATTTTTTACACGTTCTGATTTAGAGATAAAATATACAATAAATCCAATAAAAATGATTGCATAAATGTAGTCACTTAACTTAAATGCAATCAGCTGTGCTGTCATTGTTGTACCGATATTGGCACCAAAAATAATAGAAATTGCCTGTGGCAGTGTCATCAGTCCTGCACTTACAAAACCAATCGCCATAACCGTCGTTGCACTTGAACTTTGCAGTACGGCTGTAACAAGCATTCCCGCAAGTGCTCCCATTACAGGATTTCTCGTTAAAAGTGACAGGATTTTCTTCATTTTTTCTCCTGCCGCTTTCTGAAGACATTCACTCATCATATTCATTCCATAGATAAAAACCGCCAGGCCACCAAGCAGCCCGAAAACAATCTGTATGTTTTCCTTCATTTTTCTTCCTCCAGATCCTCTCTCATGTCTGTTTTCAATTACAAATCACTGTCTTGCATCTGTTTTTCAAACGCAGTGCTTTTTTCTTCTTTACATATCCGAGATTATCATGACTTTATAAAAAACTCTGTGAAGTTATGTTAAATCTATGTTAAATAGCGAAAATTTTATTAAAATCCCTTTTAAATAATGTTAAAACCAGGTTAGTTATCTATAACCTTCTTATTCTTTGCAGTCTTTCACTTCAAACGATAAACCGGACTGGTTTTCCACATTCGATATAGAAAAAAAGAGTGTTATCCACACACTTTACTGTTCATGTGTGAATAACACTCTAAAACTTCTTTACATTATTACAGCTCGCAGTTGTTTACTGTTCTTGGGAACGGAATGACGTCACGGATATTGGACATTCCTGTCAGATACATTACGCATCTCTCAAATCCAAGTCCGAATCCTGCATGTCTTGTAGAACCATATTTTCTCAGATCAAGGTAGAATCCATAATCTTCTTCCTTAAGTCCAAGTTCTTTCATTCTTCCAAGAAGCTTGTCATAATCATCCTCTCTCTGGCTTCCTCCGATGATCTCTCCGATTCCCGGTACAAGACAGTCTACAGCTGCTACTGTCTTACCATCTTCGTTCATCTTCATATAGAAAGCTTTAATCTCCTTCGGATAATCTGTAACAAATACAGGACGTTTGTATACCTGCTCTGTCAGATAGCGCTCATGCTCTGTCTGAAGGTCGCATCCCCAGGATACTTTATAATCAAACTTATCATTGTTCTTCTCAAGGATCTCTACTGCCTCTGTGTATGTTACACGTGCAAAGTCAGAGTTCACTACATTATGAAGTCTGTCAAGAAGTCCCTTATCAACGAAAGAGTTGAAGAAGTTCATCTCCTCCGGTGCATTCTCAAGTACGTAGTTGATCACATACTTCAACATAGCCTCAGCCAGTTCCATATCATCTTCAAGATCTGCAAATGCAATCTCCGGCTCGATCATCCAGAACTCTGCCGCATGTCTTGTTGTGTTAGAGTTCTCTGCGCGGAATGTCGGTCCAAATGTATAAATATTGCGGAATGCCTGTGCATAAGTCTCACCATTAAGCTGACCGCTTACTGTAAGGCTTGTCTCTTTTCCAAAGAAATCCTGTGTATAATCTACAGTTCCATCCTCATTCTTCGGAACATTGTCCATATCCAGTGTTGTAACACGGAACATCTCTCCTGCACCCTCACAGTCACTTCCTGTGATCAGCGGAGTGTGTACATATACAAATCCTCTGTCCTGGAAGAACTGGTGAATCGCATATGCTGCCAGAGAACGAACTCTGAATACAGCCTGGAATGTGTTTGTTCTCGGACGAAGATGAGAAATTGTTCTAAGATACTCAAAGCTGTGACGCTTCTTCTGCAGTGGATAATCCGGCGCAGATGCTCCTTCGATCACAACCTCTTCTGCCTGGATCTCAAATGGCTGCTTAGCCTGTGGTGTTGCTACCAGTGTACCCTTAACAATGATTGCTGCTCCTACATTCAGCTTGGAAACCTCAGCGAAGTTCTCCATCTTATCATGATATACAATCTGTAATGTATCAAAATAAGATCCATCATTCAATACGATAAATCCGAATGTCTTAGAATCTCGAATGCTTCGAATCCAGCCCCCAACTGTTACCTCTTTGTCCAGATATGCCTCTCTGTTCTTAAATAACTCACGAATTGTTGTCAGTTCCATACCATTTACTCCTTCAAATAATTCTTCTATCTTTTTCTATTATCAGAATCTTCAAACAGATGCCTCCCGGCAGTCTTAACAGTTATTATAACACTCCAGGAGCGCAGAGTAAATAAGAAACAACTGATATCACTATGTATTTCATCTATTTTCTCAGTTTTTCCAGTTCTGCCCTCAACCGGATCAGTTCCTTTTCTGCCTCCAGTGATTCTTTCTCCGCTTTCAGTGTTTCCCTTTCCTGCTTTATTGCTTTTACTTTTTCCCTTTCCTCTCCAAGAGCCTCATCCAACTCGTCAATCATTAGTTTTACTGTATTACGATCCAATATTTCCAGTTCTTTTGAAAACATCCCCATCATCCTTTCGCTGTTCCGGCAGATGTTATAGATTTCTTCATAAATGTCTCTAAATTCAGAATTTTGTTCCAACAATTTTATAATCATATCGGGATCATCCTCTTTAAGAAATACGAGCCATTCTTCTAATCTACCGTCTATTTTTCTTCCTTCATTGCGAATGATGTCATCAAAAATGTCAAGGCAAATAAACGTGTACTCCTGTAAAAGGTTCAGTTCTATTCCTGAATCACTTTGTTGCTGAAACCGATGAATATAAATGTCCTTTGAAAAACTCTTGAAAACACTATTACTTTTTTCAAATAGAACTATCGTATATACTTTTTTTATGTCTCGATAATGAAACTTTTTTCCTAATTATCTTCTTACTCTTTTATACTGTCTTAATAACATATCAGCCGAATAACATGCACTACGCTCCCCTGGAAAAAGATATCCGATAGTGTTTCTCCTTCTGTTTTTTACTCCCGGCCAGAAGTAGATATAGAATAATTTGATGCACTTGAAATTTCAATGTGTTTTTTGTTCGTAACTCATCTTTTTTGTTGATAAAATGAGGATATCTTTTTTCTACACAAAACAATATTTTTCTAAAATTTTCCAGGTGAATAACTTTATAAACATATTTTGCATAATTACTATTGCTTACGGATGCTTATAAACCGTACAAATAACTGTCCTAAAGCAATAAAAATCCCGAATTTTGTATCTATATATAAACATGCCTTTCCACTCTTGAAATCCAATATTTTCTAGTATAAAATATTCTCGTTAAATTCTTGACGAATAGCAATATAACAACGGCAGTTATCCCCTATCAGAGATTTCACCTACCACCCGGGAGTAACTGTGTTACCATTCACAGCAGGAGAGCTGCCGAATTACAAAAGAATAAGGAGTTATATCATGGACAATCATTTTAACACTCCCGCAGAAGTCATTGATCTGAGTATCAAGGCCTGCGAGAACAAAACCCGTCTTCCACTTGGAAAAATGATTCTGCTCGGCATCATGGCCGGCGCGTTTATCGCTTTCGGCGGTGCTACAAGCAGCACAGCAGCACACGCAGTAGAAAATGTTGGCGTAGCAAGAGCTCTTGCCGGATGTATCTTCCCTGTCGGACTGATGCTCATCGTATTTCTCGGCGGCGAACTTTTCACCGGAAACTGTCTGATCATCATGGATGTATTTGACAAACGTGTCACATGGGGCGGATTATTCCGAGATCTTTTCATCGTATTTTTCAGTAACCTGGTCGGTGCTCTTTGCGTGGATCTGCTCATTGTATACAGTGGAAACCTGAACTACTCAGGCGGGCTTCTCGGTGCTTATACAATCAAAGTTGCTGTTGGAAAGATCGCAATTTCACCACTGCAGGGAATCACTTCCGGAATCTTATGTAATATCCTGGTATGTCTTGCAGTACTGATGGCTACTTCCGCAAGAGATATTGCCGGTAAGGTATGGGCAATTTTCTTCCCAATCTGTGCCTTCGTAGTCGGTGGATTCGAACACTGCGTTGCCAATATGTTCTATATCCCGGCTGGTATCCTTGCTTCACTTAATCCGGCTTATGTTGCGAAAGCAGAAGAAGCTTACGGAATTACAGCTGAACAGATTGCGACACTGACACCACTTCACAGCCTTGCAAACTTTATTCCGGTTACACTTGGAAATATGCTCGGTGGTATGATCTTTGTCGGACTTCCGCTGTATCTGATTTATAAAAAGAACTGGGAAAATAAATAAGGACTATTTTAAAGAAAAACTCATGTGAATTTCTTCTAACGAACTCACATGAGTTTTTTCTATCTCTGAGATTGTTGGCGTAGGTACTCAAAAAAAGAACCTGAAACAAATCAGTTTCAGGTTCTTCAGAGGCGCAGACCGGATTTGAACCGGTGAATCAGGGTGTTGCAGACCCACGCCTTACCGCTTGGCTACTGCGCCGTATTTATTTAACTATTAAAGTATAGCAAAATACGTGCAGTACGTCAATGGTGTTTTCTTTGATTTTTAACTTCATTATTCAACTTCTACAGGAATGAATGAAAATGTTGTCACATCAAACAATCCCATGTCTGTCAGCTTAATCTCCGGAATTACTGCAAGTGACATAAAGCACAGTGTCATTACCGGCTCCACATCTCCACAGATTCCAAGTTCTTCGTATGCTTTTTCATGAATGTCTGTTAATTTCTGATCTACCCATTCTCCGCTCTGATCACTCATCAGTCCGGCAATCGGCATTGGCATGCTCTCGATCACTTTTCCTTCCTTCACAAGAACAATACCACCTTCCTGCTCGATCAGACTGTTCACGGCAAATTCCATCTCTTCATCATTAACTCCAACAACAATGATGTTATGAGAATCGTGAGCCACTGAAAGTGCTACAGCACCTTCTTTGATTCCGTATCCTTTCAGGAATCCACAAGCTACATTTCCTGTTCCCTGATGACGCTCAACAACAGCTACTTTCACAAGATCAACTTCTGGATTTCTTACGAACTCTCCATTTGCATCCAACTCAATCTCTGCTGTATCTTTCGCTGTTACAACTCCACCCGGAAGAATCTTGATTACATTTACTTTGTTTGATTTCAAATTCATTTTAAATTTCTCTTTGGAGAAATCTTTTACGATCACACTTCCCTTAACGGAAGAAATATCACATTTTTTGATCTCCGGCAGATATTTTCCTTCTTCTGCCACCAGAGCACCTTCTACAAATACACGGTTTACATGGAAATCTTTCAGATCATCCAGAAGAACAACATCCCCACGGTATCCCGGTGCAATTGCTCCTCTGTCTTTCAGGTCAAAGCATTCTGCTGCGTTAAGTGTTGCCATACGAATTGCTGTCACAGGATCAAGACCTTCCTCTACACAGATACGCAAATGATTATCAAGATGTCCTTCGTGAAGGATTGTCTTCGGCTGACGGTCATCAGAACAGAGCAGGCATCTTCTGCTGTTCTCTGCTGTCACACCTTTAAGCAGTGTTCGAAGGTTATGGCATGCTGATCCCTGACGAAGCAAAATGTACATTCCTCTCTCCAATCGATCACTCATCTCTTCTACGGTAGAACATTCATGATCAGCTGCGATTCTTGCTGCCGCATATGCATTCAATTCTTTCCCTGTGATTCCTGGTCCATGTCCATCAATAAATTTGCCTTCCTGTTTTGCTACAATGATCTTATCCAGATCACCGTCTGCTGCATTGATCACACCCGGGAAATTCATGAACTCACCAAGTCCGGCAATTCCTTCTCTTGTGATTGGCTCTTTCATTGCTTCTGCATCGATCACCGCACCTGAGTGCTCGAATGGTGTAGCCGGTACACAGGATGGAAGCTCATATTTCACATCAAGCACTGTGTTCTCAGCTGCTTTCATCATATAGTCCAGACCGGCGATTCCACATACATTTACGATTTCATGTGGGTCTGCCATAATTGTTGTTCCTCCATGTGGAACTAACAGGCGTCCAATCTCCTCTGGACTTACATAAGAAGATTCGATATGGATGTGGCTGTCGATAAATCCAGGTGCTGCATATCTTCCTTCTGCATCAATCACTTTCACGCCTTCATACTCACCGATACCTGCAATCTGATTACCTGAAAATGCAATGTCTCCTTCCTGGATCTTTCCTGAAAATACGTTTACAATCTTACAATTTTTGATCACCAGATCTGCCGGAACTCTTCCTGCAGCTGTATCAATAAGTTTCTTTAATTCCACCTTCATTGTTGCTACGTCTTTCACGTCAGAAGTCCTCCTCTTTATTTTTCGTCTGAGTCCTCTTTGCTTTTAAATGGAATCACTTCGCATTCATTTGAAGCTTCTTCGTCTTCGTCTGAATCTTCTTCGTCATCTTCTTCGTCATCTTCTTCCTCAAGAAAGCTTTTGATTTTTGATAAACAAATTTTGATTTTCCTAAACGAATTTTCACCCTTTACATCGGTTTCATCTTTCTCTGCATCCGGCACAAAATTCTCTGATGACTGTTCCTCTGTGTCCTCTGTAATCACAGGCATCGCGATTGTCTCACCCAAAGTTTCAGGCTCTTCTGAGCTATCTCTGTTTTCGGTCACTGCCTCTGTTTCAGTCGCCGCATTTATTTCTGTAACTCCTTCTGTCTCAGCCGTTTCATTTATTTCAGATGTTACATCTGTCTCAGCTTCTTCTGTAGTTGCATCTGTCTCAACTGCTCCTTCTGCTTCTGTAGTCAGATCTGTATCCGTCTCCTCTTCTGTTTCGTCTGTTCCATTAATTCCTTCTAACAGCGCATCAACTGTCTTCTCTTCCTCTGACACTTCTTCTACTTCTGCCTCTGGCTTCGGTTCGCACGGCATTCCCACTGTAAAGCAGCTTCCGGATCCCAGGATACTTTCTGCATCCACCCATCCATCGTGTACTTCAGCAATCCATTTTACAACAGAAAGTCCCAGTCCAAAATGACCTTCTCCGGCACCTAAAGGATCTCCTCTGAAAAACCGATCCCATACGTGCGGCAGATCCGTCTCCGAAATTCCAATTCCCGCATCTGCGATCTTACAGGTAAATTCACTGCCTTTGCTTTCAACAACAACTTTGATCAGTCCAATCTCCCGGCTATAATCAATGGAATTCTCCAGCAGATTTAACAACATCTTCCGATAACAGTTCTCATCCACTTCTGCGTAAATCTCCGGTTCAATCTCATATTCTATCTGCACCGGTTCATCTGCCTCCTGAAGTCTGCTGATCTGACCTTCTATAATTCCTGTTGTCAGTTCACTGATATTCATGCGTTTTTTATAAGCCGGCTGGCATCCCTGATCTGCCTTTGCAAAAAATGAGACTTCCTGAATGAAATCTGAAAGAATCTGTGCCTTCTTCTGCACCAGTTCAATCTGCCAGCGCTGACGCTGGGACAGTCGCCAGTCGCCAAGGCACCATGCGCTTCGTGTAAGGATCACACTGACCGGCATCCACATCTCCTGTACAACATTTTCTGCAAAATGTCCCTCCTCACGCACATCCTCAAGTAATTCATTCAATGTCAGCTGCAGTCTCTCCAATTCCGCATCAGATTCTTCCAGTTCCAACTGTCTGGAGAAATCTTTTGTTCTACAGATTTCCGCCGCTGACTCTGCCATATCTGCAGTCCGTTTCAGAACCTCTCTTACCAGAAAGTATCCAATTGCAAGAGATGCGATGAAAACGATTGGAAGTACCACCTTCGCCATCGCTTTTGCTGACTGCGCATCTGTTCCACTTATCACTGTAGCAAGAAACAACGCAATGCCTGTTGCCACGAATATGCACCCTGTATATTTTAGTGTTAATTTTATTTTCAAAGATATTTTTTTCATTCGTACTCCTCCAATGGAATCTCTGACATTCCAAATTAGATTATAGCACATTTTAAAACAGTATGTTGTGAAATTCTTCTTAAATAAAAAGTTTTTATTATGCTTTTCCGCCTTGTATTTCTCTCTGATTTGCCCTATCCTAAAAAGTAAATATATCAGCAAAAAAAGAGTTTTAAAACAATTTGAAAGAAGGAAATATCTATGAACAATTCAGTTTCTCAAGAACTATTAAAATTTCTTCAAAAGAGTCCCACAGCATTTCATGCAGTTCAACAGATGAAATCAGAGCTTCTTGCAGTTGATTTTACTGAACTAAAGGAAAATCAGCGTTGGAATATAGAATGCGGCAAACACTATTTTGTTACACGAAATGACTCTTCCCTGATTGCATTTACGATTCCGGAAAATGGTATTGACAAGATGCACATTCTGACAAGTCATAGTGATTCTCCGACCTTTAAGATCAAAGAGAATCCGGAGATCGAAGTAGAAAAACATTATGTGAAATTAAATGTAGAAAAATATGGTGGCATGCTCTGTGCACCCTGGTTTGACCGTCCACTCTCTGTTGCCGGACGCGTTATAATAAAAGATAAGACAAACGGACAATTCACGAGCAAACTCGTCAATATTGACCGGGATCTTGTTATGATCCCGAATCTCGCGATTCACATGAACCGTGAGATCAATAGCGGTTACAACTACAACGCACAGAAAGATCTTCTCCCACTTTATGGCTGTGGTTCTCCTAAAGGAACTTTTATGGAACAGATTGCTGAAGCTGCCGGGGTAGAAAAAGATGAAATTCTCGGTCATGATCTATTCCTTTATAACCGACAGGAAGGTTCCATCTGGGGGGCTTCTGAAGAATTCATTTCCAGCGGCAGACTTGATGACCTGCAGTGTGCCTTTGCATCACTTCAAGGTTTTCTTTCCGGTGAGAAAAAAGAATGTATGGCTGTACACTGTGTTCTGGATAATGAAGAAGTTGGAAGCGGTACGAAACAGGGCGCCGCATCCACGTTCCTTTTTGACACACTGATCCGTGTTCACGAAGCACTTGGATATGATGGAGAAGATTATCGTGTCCATCTTGCAGACAGTTTTATGATCTCTGCGGATAATGCTCATGCGGTTCATCCAAACTATACAGAGAAAGCAGATCCGACAAACCGTCCTTACCTGAACGAAGGAATCGTGTTGAAATTCAATGCAAACCAGAAGTACTGTACGGACGCCGTATCTGCTGCCATGTTCCGCGACCTATGTAAGCGGGCAGATGTTCCGGTTCAGACATTTACAAACCGTTCTGATATGGCCGGTGGCTCTACCCTTGGAAATATTTCCAACACTCAGGTTGCGCTCAATACCGTTGACATCGGACTTCCGCAGTTGGCAATGCATTCCCCTTATGAGACTGCAGGTGTGAAAGATACAGAGTATCTGGTACGAGCTGCAAAAGAATTCTTCTGCTAGTAAAAGAAGGAGCAGGGATTTCATTATGACGAAATCCCTGCTCTTTATTTTTTACAAATGCTTTCTCAGCGCCTCTACATAATAAGATGCATAACGACTGAAAATAATATTCTTCTTTTTAATAATACCAATCCTCATCGTTTTATCAACATCTAATGGCTTCGCTATAATACTGCTTCCATTTAATTTCTGGTCGATCACACCACTGCTTACTGTGAATCCGTTTAATCCGATCACCAGGTTAAATAAGGTCGCCCTGTCTCTCACCTGTATACTCTTCGGAAAATCAAGCATACTTATAAATTCTTCTGAAAAATAAAACGAATTATTATTTCCCTGTTCATAGACAAGATACGGATATGGCTGTAAATCTTCCATAGAAATCATTTCTTTCTCTGCCAGTGGATGATCTTTACAGATAAATACATGCGGTTCTGCAACAAACATTTCCTCAAACTTCAACTGATTATTCTTTATCAGCTTCAAAATCACATCTTCATTGTGTTCCGAAAGATAAAGAACCCCAATCTCACTTTTTCCGCTTGCCACATCTTCAATGATCTCGCCCGTCTGTGTCTCTCTTATAATAAAACTATACTGTTCTGCATCATATTCTTTGATCAGATCAACAAAAGCATTTACCGCAAATGAATAATGCTGACAAGACACAGAAAACTTCGGTGTTCTTCTCTCTCCATTTCCAAAATGTTCTTTCATATTGTCAGCCTGCTCTAAGAGCATCCTTGCAAAGGACAATAGCTCTTCGCCTTCTCTCGTAACAGTAACGCCTTTGTTAGACCTTGTAAATGCAGTCACTCCCATCTCTTTTTCAAGATTATGAATTGCTGCACTAAGCGACGGCTGTGAAATAAAAAGCTTTTCTGCAGCCTCCGTAATATTCCCACAATCCGCAACCGTAACTAAATAGGTTAATTGCTGTAATGTCATGTTCGCTCACTCCTTATTGAAACTGATATCCGGGCTTATCATAAAAGTATTCCCCATAACCATGTTGAGACAAATGGCTGTAAAAAAAACATAATAACACCTACTGAACCACAGATCAAATAAAAATCATTAATTTTTGAATCTGATAAAGTTCGCTTTGTAAAGTTTTTTGTTACAAAACGTACAATAAAGTAACCGATCAAAGTACCGATACTATTTGTAATGATATCATCTATATCAGTTACTCTGCCAGTAAAAAGTTGAGAAATCTCAATAAAAGACGTTGCAACAATTCCGGCCAGGGCAACACTTTTTATACTTCTGAACTCTTTCCATAACATTGGTAAAAAGAAACCAAACGGAACGAATAAAAGCACATTTAAACACGCATTAACAAGATCTGACAACATATAAATAAACGGAATCAGACTCACTGTAAACTCTATTTGCAACATCGTAATATTCGGGAATCCCACTAATGCTAATACTACTGCCAGATAAAATCCAAAGATCATATAAACCATCGTTCGTTTCCAGCTCTGAAAGAAAAACTTCTCATATATACCCCAAAGCGGAATTATAAAAACTGCTGCTGCAACAAGTTCAATTAAGGCGTTGTATATTCTGCTCATTTTTTCCTCCATGAATTGTATTTTACACAACTCATAGTCTATCATATCCGGCCTGGTTACAGTAGATTTAGACTTCTTAATTAAGTTTAATTTTTCATTAAGATAAAAACTATATATAGGACACAAAATTATAGAACCACAAAGCAACATATGATATACTAGCAATGTTACCGCCTCCTATACTGGTACAGAACGGAGGTGTTCACCATGGATTTAGCATTATCTTTTATTGTCGCTGTTGCGGCTGGTGTAGTTTGCCACTACATCATCAAATGGTTAGATGGCGACAAATAGCCGGTAACTAGCCTGTGGATTCAAACCTTTCCACACAAGAATTAGGAATAGAAAAACCCTCGGATGGCACTCCGAGGGTTTTTCGTTGCTGTTCACTATGGAATAGCATTATCTTTTTGCCTACTGGCATTATAGCATATGCCAGTTAACAATACAATATACAAATTTCCGTCACTTTTACACCGTCACTTTCTATACTTCTAAAATGAGATCACTCGACAAGCGTCATATCTCCCGCAATCTTCTCCGCAACCGCCACATCCGCCGGCAACCACTCCACATCCGTAAGCTCCTCCCTGGTCAGCCACCTGGCAGCCTCATGCTCCTTCAGCACCAGATCCCCTTTCACAATCTCACACCAGAAGCAATCCATCGAAAGATGAAATCCCGGATAATCATACTCCACTGTCTCGATCCATTCACCAACCGCAACTTCCGTATCCAATTCTTCCATGATCTCACGCTTCAACGCATCCTGCGGTGTCTCCCCGGCTTCGATCTTGCCGCCCGGGAATTCCCATCCGCCTTTGAACTCGCCGTATCCGCGCTGCGTTGCGAATATCATCGTTCTTCCGTCTTCCTTTACTGCCTTTATAACTGCTGCCACAACTCTTATCGTCTTCATCTTACCATTTATCTCCCGTCAAAAATCTTCCTGTAACAGTCTCTATTCATTCACAATATACTGATAAATATCCTCTCTCACCGGAGTCTCCAGCTCCCATTCGATCTCCACCGCCGTCTTATCCGTATTCGGCATCACGAACTGCTTCGCATTCCCGGTTGCGATCACACGCCCCAGATAATAGAATTCCTTGGATATCTTATCATCCTTATTCTTTCTCACAAACAGCTGCACATCTACGCCACGTTCTGTTGCGTTCAGGAAATTCTGCACATCTTCCGAATCCATGCTTCTTCCACTTTTAGAAATTGCGATCAGCCGGTTCTCTGCTGCGAAATGATCTTCGTATTTTGTGGTATCGCTGATATTGTCCTGCTTATCGTAGTTAATGAATATCGGAAATGTCTTAGTCTTTTTATCATATTTGTAACCGCCGATGTTCAACGGCACTTCATTTCTCTCCCAGTTCAGCAGACGGCAGGCATCCTCATATGTATATTTCTGATACAATACCAGATTCGTATCCTGATAATGGTAACTGTAATTGACCTTATATCTCGAGATTCCGAAGTCCACCAATTCCTCCAGAATCGCACAGAATTCCGGATTCTGTAACATTTTCCCATACACATCGGAAATGCCATAATCATCCTGTTCCTTCTTCAGAAATACACACTGTGCGTAAGTCTTCTTTGCTGCGCTCGTCGGAAATTCATTGGTCATCATATTGATCACATTTTCCATGCAGTACTCGTCCATCTCACAATGATACTTCTCGGATAAATGCTTCTGCAGACGCCCAATGATTCCATGGTGATACTGCAACGTACGTTTCAACAATTCCAGCTCATGAATCCGCTTGCCACTCGCCAGCTTTTTGGAAATGAATTCGATCACTTTTTCTTCGTCTTCTGACAGTCGGATGGTATATTCCTTTTCGTATTTCACAAGGAATTTGTAATACGAACCCAGGCTGTTATTATCGAAGATCCGCAGCACATCCATTTCCCCATATTTATCAAAATCCGCAAGCGCCGGGATATGCCCCAGCTTATTCTTCAGATTCATATAATTCTCCCTGATTAATTTGATATCGCTGAAGTTCGCATTATCAATCGCCTGGAAGATCCGCTTTCTGGAAATCTCATCGAAGTGAATCGTGCTCGCACCCGGAATCACTCTGCCGCCTTCCGTGACATAGCGGCGAATATTGTCCTTGTTATAACTGCGGTCGCCGGACAGCGCAATCGGAATCATAAAGTTATTCCGATAATTTCCGATGAAATCCAATACAACGACATATTCTTTGTTCTCGGCTTTTCGAAGTCCACGACCAAGCTGCTGGATGAACACGATCGGCGACTCTGTCGGACGGAGCATGATGACCTGATTGATCTCCGGCACGTCCACACCCTCGGAAAATATGTCTACGGAAATGATGTAGTCCAAGGCATCTTCGGATTCTTCTCCTGCCAGCCGTTCGATCGCTGCTGCTCTCGCTTCTTCCGAATCACTACCGCTCAGCACCAGCGTCCGCCAGCCCTTAGCATTGAATTTCTTCGACAATTCCTTCGCCTCATCAATCCGGCTACAGAAGATTAATCCCTTCACACGGTCACCACTGTATCCGAAATATTCCGCCTGTTTCATGACATTTTCCACACGCTCTTCGGATGTCAGATAGCGGAAGTTCTCCACCTTTTCTTCGGATGATTTTCCCGCATCTGCAATAATATCCAGATCCGTGATTCCAAAATAGTGGAACGGACACAACAGATCCTCCTCCATCGCATCCTGCAGACGGATCTCGTATGCGATCTGATGATTGAAGATTTCGTAAATATTCCTGCCTTCCAGATTGTCGTCTCGTTTATCCGGCGTTGCGGTCATACCAAGCCACAGCTTTGGTTCGAAATAGTCCAGGACTTTTTTGTAGCTGTTGGCGGCGCTGTGGTGGGCTTCGTCGATTACGATCGCATCAAATGCGGTCTTCTCATATCGTTGCAAATTCTCTTCTTTGCTCAATGTCTGGATAGTTGCAAAGATAAAGTCCTTGTCATATTCCTGATATTTTCCTGTCACCAATCCCATCGAAACTTGTCCGCTAAATACCTTGCGGAATGACTTCTGCGCCTGCTTTGCGATCTGATTCCTATGTACCAGAAATAGTACTCTCTGGAATCCCAGTTCTCGCATGGCAAATGCAGAGGCATACGTCTTGCCGGTACCTGTTGCCGATATCAGAAGTGCTTTTCTCTCTCCTGCTTCTTGTATCTTCCGCAGATTCTTAATAAAGCCGACCTGCATACTATTAGGCTCTAACTTGTATTTTTCAATTGATGTAATATCATCCAGCTTCGCAACATCACGCTGATGCTTGATGATCTTATATTTTTCCCGATATGATTCATAAAATGTGTCAAAATCCAGTGCATACTTCGAATTCCACAGCGCATCAAATTCCTGTACGATTTCCCGTGCCATCTCACCATCTTCCGTTGACACAATCTTTGTATTCCATTCCCGGTTGTAAGTCAGCGCTGCACTTGTGATATTGGAACTTCCGATGATAATCCGGTAGATCTCTTCTTTCTTGAAAATGTATCCCTTGGTGTGGAAGCCTTCTTTTGCTGCTTCTACATCGTACATTTTCAAAGTGATATTCTTTAACTCATTCAGCTTTTTCAGTGCTCTTGGCTCACTGAAATTCAGATAATTCGTTGTCAGAATCTCTCCCGGAATATTCTTCTTTTCCAGTTCTTTTAACGTCTGCAGAAGTGGCGTGATTCCGCTCATTGTGATAAATGCCACACTAATCTGGAACTGATCACACGCCAAGAGCTCATCCTCGACGGATGAGAGAACTTTCTTTCCTTCTTTGTGATTGTTGGATACGAACTGCGGACGATAAGCCAGGCTTGAGGCTGTGGCGCCATTGATGTAGGCGGTTTCTAGGGCGGTTCGTAGGGTGGTGATGTGGGTGGTGGTCATTTGGGTGACGCTCCTTTTCCATTATTTTCATATGTATAAGCATAGTCATTTTAAGCTCAAACAATATATTTTTCTTTATATATCAATTTATTTCGTTTGGATTTAATATAAAATTCACATCTTTTATAATATCACTCTACACTTTATTTAACCAACCCCTTCTAAATTAATTCGTTTCATTATAAAAATACTGTTTATTATTTTTGAATACTATAAGATTCAAAATAGTACAATTAGATTTTTCACCTAAAATAAGTAAAATTGGTTCCTTGCAATTAAATTGGGGGTCATGTTCTATTTTTTTCATTTGAGCAACATCAGTTATACTTGGTATTGGAGATGCATTAGGATGTAAATGCCATTCCCCTAAATAATACTCTCTCTTTTTCTCCCACCTCTCCTTTAATAAGCACTTCAATCCCTTAATTCCTCTAAAAAAATAATTTCTTCTAGCCTCAGAATCTTCAGGCGGACTTGTACATTCTTTTATAATTGCATTTTGACATTCTTCATCATAATAACCTATAAGAATTCCACCTGTTTCAAACTGACAACTTTCTTTTTTCATTATCAAAAGATTTGTATATGCATCATTTTCTATAAAGATTTTCGAACCTAACTCTTTATTCACATATTCTTTCATACCCTCTACATAAACCATCCATCCCGAATTTTTTTTCAAAAGCACATGTATAGATTCTCTTAGAATCATCAACAATTAATTTTGTTAAAATTTCCACAGCCATACTTACCGCCATATATATATCATAGTCAAATGCCGGAAAAACTGGATTCCAACATCCAATTCCATCCCACGGTAGTTTTTCAATATTCATTTCTTTTCTATCCTTTTGAATTAATTCCAGTATTTGTTGGCTGAATATAGTTTCATTAAAATCTTTTCCTTTGTAATATACAAAATACAATCTTTCTGCTTTAAACCCAACAGATATAGAAACTATAAATTTCTCTTTTTTAATCTTTGACAATATATCTATTACACTATCTTTAGCAGTACAATCAATAATAACATCACATGTTTTTAAAACATCTAAATTATTATATGAGAGATACTCATTATATGCATCTACACGAACATGACCATTAATAGACTCCAAATGCTTTTTTAAGCCTTTTGCTTTTGGATGATTTATATCTTTTATAGTCAATGTATGCCTGCAGAGATTGCCAACTGATAGAATATCAGCATCCATAATTAACAACTTCCAAACGCCCGAACGTACCAACATTTCAGCTACCATAGATCCAATCGCTCCCGCCCCAATTATAGCATATTTTTTTCCTATTATATTTCTTTCAAACATACCTCTATTCAGAATTTGCTTCTGGTTCCAGTTATGTGAGCGACTCCATTCTATTTTTTCATTTTCCTTCAATGTAAAAATAGAATCCCTTAAATGCCATCCTTTTTTCTTCGGTCGAAAGCCTTTATAAACTTTATTATCATAAGATAATCTCGGTAATATCCAAGACCACCAATGGTAATTTCTATTTTCTCCATAAAACTTTTCTGGTATCGGAAACCCTATCAAAAATGGATGTCGTTTTCCATCTCTAATTTTATCGAAAAGTCTTACAATATCTTCCTTCCATGATATTCCATTCTGTTCCAAAACATTTTTCAATTCTAAAATTGTATTAGGAGCCTGCCATATATTAATTACTGGAATTTTATCTAAAAGAATCCATATCCCTGTTATAAACTCTTCTTTTTTTGTATTAACATATCCACCCCATACATTATCAACACATATATTATTTTTCAAGTCAAAAAATGTTTTGACAAAATATTGTTCATTTCCTCCATATTTTAGTTTTGTTATCCCTGATTTTGCACCACATTCCTCCCATTGCATATATGAAATTTCATCTTCATTAAAAATAATGTCTATACTATTGGATTTATTTGTGTCCGGAAGCTCAAATCTATCTTTATTTGTAATCAAGATACTTTTTTCCGCTTTGTAAATCCATTCTAATAGTCTTTCTATATTCCAATAAATTCTATCCACAGCATTTATTGGCTCACGATTAATATCAGCCATATATTCTAATGGATCTTTAAGACATACATCTCCCTTTCTCCATAATCCATTTGCAGCTATTATTCCATTATTAGATTGATGATAAAAAGTGTCTGTTATTCCTCCCTCTACTGCTGGGAAAATTTTTATTTTTCCAGCAGGAAATATTTCTTCGGCAGTTATATACCATACAGAATTCAAAAAAATACTTTTTTCTTCCCCCGTTTTACAAATTTTAATAGAAAAATACCATACACCTTCTATTTCATCCCATTTTACATCCGTTAATAGTTCTATTTGCTGAAACTCATCAACACATCTTCTACTTTCTAATAAATACTGATTTTGTTTTTTCAAGCAAATCTTCCTCCAGATAAATTTGTACTTGCGGACTCTCTTTTTGTAAACACAGATTCTTTGACTTTAGCTTCCGGAAACTTATTTCCAAACAACTCTCTCCATAAACTAGCACTTTCAGCTACTGTTTCAGCATCATATGCATTTCTCGCTATAACTGCCGCATCACAAACATCGTTATAAAATGCTTCATAATCTTCATCTGACAATCGACCAAAAACATCATGCTCGGGAACGCCTCTGTCTTCCAAGATAGGCTTAGTAGAATAGTCAGAAACGATTTTTTCCAAAGTTAAAACTACTCCCTCAGCAACCGATTCAATATCATCAGGACAACAATCGCCTATCAAATGTTCCAGTGGATAACTCTTAGGATGTTTTACATCCGGATACTTCTCTTTTCTCCACCATTTTATGCATTTCACGACATTAATATAATGTGTATTACATTTTGCATTTTTTTCTTGTGTCCAACGAATTTGTTCCAATGGATGTGTTTTATCCCAAAATTCTGCTTCTCTATCTGGTATATATAATGGTTCTTTTTTCCAATCTGTATTTTCATCAGCTTTCATAAATTCCTCAAATGCAAAGTTCCATAAATCTGAAGAATAACTTTTCTTAAGACTTTCTGCCTTCTCACTCATTTCTTCCAGATCATCATCTGAAAGAACTGCCATATTTTCTAACACTCCTTGTTCAGCTAAAGATGGCGCAGACGTTGGAACTACATCTAAATCTACATGCGTCATTTCTATTCCCCAGGATCTTCCCTGTTTTCTATATTTTCCATCATAATATTTTTTTAAAAAAGGTTCAAAAATGTTCAATGCTTCTTCTGGAGTAACTTCTTCTTTATCTAATTTAGTTACTACTACAATATCTACATCTGAACGTTTTCCTTGTTTCGGCCTCACTGCAGTTGCGCGGCGATAACTTCCCTGTAAAAATGTCGTTTTTATTATATCTTTTAAAGCCTCATCTGCTTCCAGTCTTGTTCTTAATGTAGTATGTGCTGCTTTTAACTCACTCACCTGATTTTCTGTTAATCTTATATTCTTTAAAAAATCATTAAAATATGTCACCATTTTCTGCGCCATTAAAACTCTCCTCTCTGCGGAAATGAAATCGTTGGATAATATAAACCACCATTTTCTTGCATTAATGCTCCATCATATTCATATAATTGTACCTTACCATACATCATCGACTGCATTCCTAAATAAAACATGACAGAATTCGGTCCAGCAATAAAAATATGTAACGTTCCTTTTTTTAACTTTCCTTTCCTTTTCTCAATCTCATTATTAATTTGTTTTGCCAAAGCCCATGCATGAGCCCCATCCTTAATTGCATCAGTTCCATAATTTTCAAGTAAGAAATTTTCGTAAACTCCTATTTGTAACTTACTATCGGATATAAACTCTCTCACATCCTCGTCAATATTATGCGTAATCCCTATTGAAATTGCCACATCTTTTGCATCAACATTCAAAATGTCTTTCTTGACTAAAAATTTTTTCTGATCCTGTTGAGAATTTTCCTTTCTATCCCATTCACTACGACCTTCCAAAGTATTCTGGATAGGAACTACTTTTATTCCCGCTTTTGGGTTCAAAATTCGTCCAACAGTAAATGAAATCGATAGCGAAGTTACCAGCGCGATTTGATACTCAATATCTTTTTTCATTTTTTCACTTACAAATTTCTCCAACATTTGAAAAACGTCTTCCCATGAATATCCCTCTTTAAGATTACGCTTGTCCAACACACACATTAAATCACAGATATTTTCAGTCCAATTATCTAGCCACTCTGTCTGCCTTACAAAACTTTTTATTGCAATAGTATCATTGCTTTTTTGCTGCTCAAACAGTTCCTCGTTTTCAAGAATGCCTCTCAACTTATCTTTATCTAATAAATTGATACCTCGACGATTTAAACTATGAATCAAATCACAATACGGAAACGTATCTTTACTATTAGACCATACCTTTAATCCATAAACTGTTAATCGTGCATTTAAATCTTCTTTTAAATCTTCCAAATCTAGCTGATTTGATTTTATCTTAATCTGTCTCAAAACAGCTAATAATTCATCTTCACTTACAGAAAGTTTTTCACACATTTTTTTCCGCAGACATCCCATTTCTGAACGTTCAGTACTGCCATCACATATTTTCTTCAAATCAAAGGTATTGTCTGTATTATTTATCAATTTATTCAATGTATCTGTATGCCGAATTGTCCATGTTGAATATATCACATAAATGCTTTTTAAATATTCTTCTTTATTCTTTTGATAAGCATTCACTGCTTTTAGTAAAAAAGATTCCTTTTTCGCATCAATAAATGATGGATCTAACAAATTATCTATCGTAAATTCCTCATTCTGCTTCATGTGAAACTTAACTTGAATATATGCCTTATTTATAGTAGTATCTCGAAAATTTTGTTCTTCTTTATAAAAAATCACAATATCATCAAAGGATTTAATTTCATCGTATTCGTAACCAATTTCCTTTATATCACTATCTTTTTTCAATAAATCTAACGCATATTTCCAAAATACCAGTGCTTGGTATTGATCTCCATAGTCTCTAACTGCTACTGCATTTGCCATATAATTTTCTCCTTCGTCTATCCTTATATCAAAAGCGCAGAGACCACTATTCTCTCTACGCTTCATTACGATGTCATAATTTTACTATATTTCTTTTTAGATAAACTTTTAATTTCAAATAACTAACAACAGATATTTTAATTAATCTATAAAAGACTCAAAAAAAGACTCAAAAAAATTATGACTATTAACCATTCTATATACCTTGTAGTAATTCAAAAATTTCATATGTCCGATGAAATATATTATAACATTATCTATAATAATTTCAAAGAAATTCAACCTCTGTCTGTTATCTACAATTTCACACTCAGCTCAATAAATTCAAACTATTTTTAATTTTTATTCATGTATTATTTTATTATTCATTTAAATTAATTTTTATCGTAATGGACACTCCGATATCTTTACCTTCTCTACTAATTCCGGAAGTCCTATTTTCTTCAAATACCATTGAAAATCAGCTATATTTTGTTGTGATCTCGGTCCAATGACAATAGCTTCTATTAAATCCGTATTCAACCCCAGCAAACCACCAATGTTTCTGGCTATTCTTGATACCAACTGCACATGACTGGAACGCCTTGAAATATCATCATTTCTGTATAATGAAAAT
>ERZ827037.891-NODE-891-length-36130-cov-12.981178_pt1 | contig 36130 bp, 52 predicted proteins | sample MGYA00519924_ERZ827037 | MGnify/ENA primary metagenome ERZ827037 (study PRJEB31778, sample SAMEA3449250) | human gut metagenome | biome: human gut; feature: human-associated habitat; material: faeces | place: United Kingdom | collected 2010/2012 ...
TTCATCTGACAACCAAAGGTTGTGACATGCGCGAAAAGTGGACGCCCTAGTTTTTCGGATAATTCTTTTACATATTTACGGGCTTTCGCAATATAATAATACTGTCGTTCCGGTTCTTCTGTTGGCGGTGCTGCTTCCAGATCGACCGCGTTTATCAATTCTTCTTCAAATAATTTATTTTTATTCATGGTTAGATTTCCTCTTTCTGTTCTTGTTTATACGATTTTATATTATATCTGATACAGTTCTTTTTTTCAATGAGAAAAAGCCACGCTTTCGCATGACTTTTCCCAGTGACATATTTTATTTTAAGAAGGTGTAAGACATTTTGTTGTTGAGTTACATTATTTTACGCGGATTTTCTGCCCGACGTATATTTTGTTCGGGTTGCTGATTCCGCTAAGTTGTGCGATCTTCTGGTATGTAGTGCCATACTTCGCCGCGATTCCTGACAAGGTGTCGTCACTCTTTACCGTGTAGTACACCGCGCCAGATCCGCTTCCCGTGCTTTGCCCGTTAATGATCTTCTGTACGGCGTCGTATTTGCCGCCTAATACGGCTTTTCTCACGTCGCCATTTCCGTATCTACCCGCCTTCGTTTCGGCTGCCAGTGTTGCCGCTGACGCTTCCTGAATGTGGTTGATCTCGCTTTGTACTTCATTGTAACGTGAACCCAACGCCGCTTTTCTTGCGTCGCCGTTTCCATACTTCCCAGTCATTACGTCGTAAACCAGATCAAGGACTGATCCGTTCGGTGCGTCTGCTTTCGGTGTCTGGATCGCCTGCGTACCTTTTGCGTAGGCTTTCCATGCTGTCGCGTCCATGTATGCGATATTCATATCCAGATTTCCGTTGTAACCGGATAAACGGCCGGCGGAAGAATACTGGAAGATCGCGGGCGTTCCCCATGCTCCGAAGCCCTTTGCGTCCGTCCATGGGTTTGCCTGATAGCCTGTCGCGTTATTGTTCGCGTACTGTGCAACCCATAAACTATATTCGGCAGCTACCGCCGCCCAGTCGTGCTGACGACATACGCTTTTTGACATATAGATCAACGGCTTTACGCCTGTGAGATCTCTTACTTTGTCAAGAAACGGCTTTGCGATTGCCGGCCCCTGAGAAAACTTCGCGTTCTGCTCTCCTTCCCAGTCAAGAATCAGAATAGCGTCGCCGATATACCCTTTAATGTTGTTTACGAAATGTTCTGCTTCTTTGGCCGGATCGCCGCCTGAAAAATAATGATATACGCCCAGTAACCGGCCGGCGGCTTTCGCCTGCTGATATGCCCGGTCGCAATCAGAATTTACATAGCTTGTACCCTGTGTTGCTTTGATGATTACGAAATCGGCGGGAACTTTTGAAAGGTCAATGCCTTTCTGCCACCCGCTGACGTCAATTCCATTCATACTCATATTATTTTCGTCCTTTCCGCTCATATACGCGCGTTTCCTTCATCATTGCGTCCGCTTTCAGCGCGGGAACTGTGAAGCTGTTGTTCTTCCACCATGCAACCAGTGCGGCTGCAGTGGAAAATCCAAACGATACAACCTGTGTCACGGTTTCGTCGCTGATTGGTAACGGGCTTTTTCCGAAAATTGCAAGTCCGCTGTTAATTATGGTTAAAACCAGAATCGCGGTTCTTGCGATCGTTCCTTTAGTTACTTTCATGTGCGTTTCTCCTTTCTCCATGCTCTATATTTTGCAATCTTGCTTCATGGTCGTTTAGTCTTTTGTCCTGTTCGTCGTTATGCTCCCAGATTCTCCTATGGCTCTCTGTGTTTTTATTCTGCATGGCTGCGAACTGTCCGTCTAAATTCTTGCAAGTGACGGTTAATTCTGTGATCGCTTTTGTCAGTGTTACGATCGGGCGTACAAGCGCGATAATTCCGCCGCCTAACGTGATTAGCATAACTATAACGCTCCATTCATTCATTTTTTCACTCCTTCCACCCGCCTTTCTGTTATGATTCTATTTCTTTTATCCGGTCATTTCTGACCTGTTTTTATGCCGTGTACGTTTCCCCTGTAATTTCTTTATACTGTGTCTTTGTAATTCCGCGGCCGCGTTTCAGGGTGTTGATTTTAACCCATGTTTTCAGTGTGTCTTTTGTAACGAATCCCTGTTCGTACTGATTTTTCAATTTTTCATACATTGTTTATTCTCCTTCCGTTTCGTCTGTGTTGCTTAATGTGTCCAGTAACATTTCGACTTGAATCTGCAATAACTCATTCTTTGCGATCAACTCCGTGTTGCTCTGCATGATTGCCAGTGCAAGCGGCGACGCAAGTTCCGCCTGTCCTCTGTCGTATTCTTCCCGGCTCATTTCCATTTCTTCGTAAGTCCAGATCAGTTCCTTTGTTCCGTCCTGATTCTCTCTTTCTTCCTGTTTCTGGTTTCTTCTCTGGTATACGGTTGTCGCGCTCGATGTGATGTCTAAATCCGCCGGGCGTTCTGTTTGTGTTCCTTCTCTTTTGATCCATTCCATTTTTTAGTCGCTCCCTTCTTGTGTGTTTGCTGATTAACTGTTTCAATGCCTTAACTTTAATATAAGGCTTTACATGATCCAGATAGTAGTTGTATGTGTCGGTATGCGTAAAATATCCGATTCTTGAAAGTAAAGACGCTGCATCTTTCCACGTGACTTTCCCTTTTCTTTTCACTTTGTTGACTTTCTTTTGAATTCTGTTCAAAATGCTTTTCCTGATTGTTGTTCTGTTTCTATGAAATACAAATCCCATAAAATCAAGGGCGCGTCCATGAATCTTTCCGTCCCTTCCGGTATATTCAAATCTAAATACCTGCCAGTCCGGTTTCATTTTCAAGCCCAGTTCTTCGTTCAGGAATTGTTCGATCTTTCTTCGTGCTTCGTGCAATATCTTTTTGTTTCTGCCGAAACATACCACGTCGTCGGCATACCGGATCATTTTCTTTACGTGAAGTTTTTCTTTGATGTAATGGTCTAATGGTGTCAAATAAAAGTTCCCGAACCATTGCGACGTATAAAATCCGATCGGTACGCCCTGTTTGCAACAATCGATCACGGCGAATAATTTCTTTAAAATTACACGGTCCCGGATTTTCTTTTTCAGTGCCTTCTTTAGTCTTCTATGCGGTATGCTCTGGAAGAAATGCCGGATATCGAACTTTAATACATATTTACAGTTTTTCGGATCGTTCCTGATCCACTTTTCAACAAATCGTTTTCCGTAATGCGGACCGCGCCCCGGTATCGATCCGCACGACAAATCATACATTCCGCGCATAAGTGCGGGCATAATTGCTCGGATCAGTGCGTGGTGTGCGGGCTGTTCGTATAAATACGTCGGCTTCAATAGTTCCCGTGTTTTCTTACATGAATATTCGTTGATCGTTTCCGTCTGGTGCGTCGCCTTCGTGAATGTATTCGTCCGAAGCTGTCGTTCCAGTTCCTTTTCGTATTTTTCCGGGTTTCTCTTTACCTTCCGAACCTGTTCTTTTCCGCTCTTTCCTTTCGCTGTTTTTCTGAAATCAGTTTTCAACCCTTCTGGATCATATAAATTCTGATCTATGTTTTTAAATGTTATCATTCTTTCTTATTACCTCGCGGGTCTTCAACACGCTATACAACTACCGGATTCCCGGCGTTTACCAGTCCGCGCCTTTATCGGTTTTATTTTCACTTTACAGATATTTCAATCTGCTGTGGTGTAGGAATAACTCGCGCATTTGGTTAATGTCCCATGATTTAATAAGAAATGCCCGGCGCGATGTTCCAGTTCGCATTCGACGCGGAATTGTTCAGATTCACGTAAAAGCCGCATTTCGCACCGTTGTTCGCGTTGCCGCCAACGATCGCCACCGCGCGCAAGTTATCCCCTTATATATTTACTTTTGTTTCTTCCTTTAAGCTATGCGGGGGAGAAATCCCCCGATCCCCCTTGCGGCTATGCCGCTAAAGGCATTTTGCAAGAAAGGCCCGGCGCGATGCTCCAGAGCGCATTCGACGCGGAATAGTGCAGATCCACGTAAAAGCCGCACCTCGCACCGCTGCCCGCGCCGCCGCCAACGATCGCCACCGCAACAATCGTCGGGTTGATGTAAAAATATGCGGTCAAGTATGTGTTTGAAGCCCCGGACCATGTGATCGGCAGTCGTCCAAGTTCTGTCGAAATAGAATCCTTTGCCCAACCGCCCGTTGCTGCTGTGATTCCATTTTTCTCCACATAGTCGTATACTTCCGTGTAACCTTCGCCCGTGAAATTATACGGTCCGTATGCGCTAATTTTTGCTTTTCCGTGGTCGCAAATCAGACCGATGATTCTTTCCCACTGATCGCCCCATGGTGCTTCTGTGTGGAATACTTTTACCTGTTTGTTATTTGCGTTATACCCGAAGAACTGTCCCTTGTCGTTCAGTGTGCCGGCCTGTAATACGCCGTAGTGTTGCGCTGAATCGTTGACATATCCGTTCATATTACCGTTTCCGTATGCGGTTTTCAGATCGTCCGTTTTTGCCATGATCTTTAACAGGCAAATAATGTAATTGTATTCGCTCCACGATGTATGCTCCCACTCGCTGCCGTTTGCTTTGATGTAGTTTCTTTCCTGTGTGGCGTTTTTGCCCATCATTGAAAGCTGACCGGAGATTGAACGGGCGACATTGTTGTATAAAGTCGGCGTGTAGATTCTTCTGTAGAATCCCGGACGAATCGCCCCGGTCTGATCTTTTCTGTGATTACAATTATAGCTGTCGTCGTACTGAACGTCGGACCATATGATATACTCATGTGTTTTTGTCTCATACTGACATAACCAACCGCCGACAAATGCCGCCATTGCGTTTCCGCCGTATGCGACATTCGCGACGTCTGATTCCGTGCCGTCCGCTTTCTTCGAATAATCGTTCGGGTTGAGTTTATAGTCTTCTGTGCCGTCAAATTTGACCATGCAAGCGTAGTTTTTGTCTTTCGCCGCGAAGTATTCGTTTTCCCATGATCCGTAGTTGAAAACGCCGTTTGAATAGTCCATTGCGGCCGGTGTCATTCCCACGGCGTCGTAAAGGTACTCGACGCGGGTTTTTGGATTGCTGTTGTTCTTGTCAATCTTGATTCCTAACCGGATGTGGTTTTTATGTTTTCCGTCATCGCCTTCTACTGCTGCCAGAATCGCTTCTGTGTTGGCGTGTGTTTTATCCAGTGTTTCTTTATCTGCAAAATAGATTCTTTCTCCCATGTTTTAGTCCCTCGCTTCTAAATAGATTCGTCCGGCGTCTACTCCGATCGTGTAGGTTTTCCCGGTTGTTGTATCTGCAATCGTGTTGATTCCCGCCGCGATTCCTTCACATGCTGCCGCTGCTGCTTTTGCTGCCGTAGTTGCCTTCTGTGCGTCGCCTGCTGCCGTATTTGCCGACTGTGTGGCTTTCTCTGCATTGGTCTTTGCAATGTCTGCCCCAGATGCTGACGCGTTCGCCGTTTCTGTTGCTTCTTCTGCATTCTTGATCGCTGCTTTTGTTGCTTCCGTGGCTTTCTCTGCATTGGTCTTCGCTTCGTTTGCTGCCTTCGTTGCCGCGTCTGCATTCGCTTTCGCTCTGTCCGCTGCTCCTGCTGCCGTGGTTGCCTTTCCTGCTGCCGTGCCTGCTGCCTGCGCCTTTTCTGTCGCCGTCGCTGCCGCCGCTTCCGCGATCTTCGCTTCGGCGGTTGCCTTCTGCGCCGCCTGATCCATGTCGTTTAATACAGTTGCTACAGAAAGAAATTCTTTGTCGCTTGTCAGTCCTTCGGTTTTGTATACCGTTTCCACGATCTTCGTGTAGTAGGTTGCTGACTTCAATTCCTTTCCGCCTTTTAACAGAACAATTTCGCCTTTTCCGACGCCTGCAGCCGCTAACATCTGTTCCGTATATGTTACAAGAATTTCATTCCCTGACAGGGTGCAGTCATTCAATATCGGGTTTCCGTCCGGCTTATAGTATTTAATCCGCGCGGTGCAACCCGTCGGGATTTCATACGGTTGTTTGTTTTGTAATAATGAGACGGCCAGAATTCGTGAACCCTTGTCGCCCTGTTTCATCACGACATATTCAAATGGGCTTTTCCCGTCAAGTTCGATTGTGATCTTTTGTGTGATTGTGATATCTGCCATTAGTTTTCCCCTTTCTCTAGCATTGCCAACGCTTCCGCGTATGGGTTGGTCATTGTTCCTGTTTCTTCCAATGTCGGACGGTCTTCAAGAAAACCGTTTTCCGGTGTGGCAATTATTGTTTGCCCGTCGTCATCTTCGATCCTGACAATGTTACAACCGTTTTTTAACGCCGTGTCAAGTTGTGCGTCTTTCGTCAGGAAGATTGCGTCGCCGTTTATTTCCGCTGCGTAGCCTTTCACTATTCCTTCGCCCCCTCTCCCTCATTTAATTCTTTCAGAAGTTCTTCCGGTGTTCCGGTGCGCGCTTCTGTCTGTGTTTCTTTCTGCATCGTGCGGATTCTCAAATTTTCATATGCTTCTTCTTTGAATTTTGCCGCTACCGCGTCCATGACGACCGTTTGAAGTGATAGTGGCGTTTCCGCCGCTTCCAATTCTCTTTTTGCCTTTTCGTAGATAATTCCTTCTAAAATCTGTAATGTTTCTCCCAGTTCCATTTTTTCTCCTTTACAGTGACGAAACCATAAGTCCATTCTCAAAACTAACAGTTGAATTCCACCATGTGATCGTCCCATCGCCGTTGTCCTGAATTTCGCTTATATATTTGAATGTTCCTGTTGCTCCGATATACGCAAGTGTGCCGGTGTTGCTTGTTTTTCTTGTCGCTAACTGATTGACTGAAATTCTCATGCATCCGCCTTGTACTTGTAGGCCGTTGTATCTTGCCCCGGTGTCTACGTCCGTGGCACTTGCTGAATAGTCAATATATCCGTATTGTGTCGGTCCATAACCACCAGTCAGTCTTCCGCTTCCTGCAAGTTCTACCCAGTACCCGGAATCATACCCGCATTTCATAGATCCTTTTAATTCTGCGGACGTACATTTTAAAATGCCGGATTCACTCATAGAAGAATAGGTCGCCGACCATGCAATCTTCGACGCTTTCAGTCTGATAGAATCCGCCTTTTGCTCGATCAGGGATTCCGCCTGCGCCGATGTTACCCGGAGTTCGATCTTGTCTGCTTCTACTTTGATCGCCGCCCTTGCGTACTCTGCGACTGCTGCCGCCGCGACTGCTGCTACGTCCACGCCCGCTGCTTCGATTGTCTCTTTCAAATCCGCCAGTGCTGCGTTATATGCATCGAATTTCGTATTGACGTTTGCTTTCTCTGTCGTCGTGATCTTTTTGTCTGAAATTGCGTTGTTGATTGCGGCTATCAACGCGTTGTATGCGTTCGTGTAGGCGTTTTTCTTGCTTATAAGTGTTGACCGTGTGGCCGTCCGCTTTTTGTAATGCCACAACTTACGCATATTATTTTCGTATGGGTGCGACGTCTGGATCATTGACACGGTGGCAGCTTCGATCACTTCGTAAGTCGGAAGTGTACTTTCCGTTCCGGTTGTATCTGCCGCCGTTGATACCTGTTTGATCTCGTCGATTGAAAATCCGTAGTATTTATTACCCGAACTATCCGAATACCATTGAATATAAATATCTGTTGACGGCACGATATACGTTTTCCCGGCGATATCTGCGCCGCTTACTTTGTTCAGTGCTTTGTAGATCTTGCCGTCCTTCTGGTAGAATAAATACAGATAATCGTATTTCGTGCCACTTGATGATATTTCCGTCTTGCATTCTGCATTGAATTTAATCGAAAAATTGCTTCCCGTTGTTGCTGATTGTCTTGAAGCCGAATCCAAAACCGCGTTATATTGTTTCTGAATTGAAGCGTTGTCTTTTTCCAGTTCTTTGATGTATCTTTCGATCGTCTGTGCTTCCGTTTCCGTGATTATGCCGTCCCGGAATGCTCCTTCGACATTTTCTTTGAAATCTTCCGCGTCCTGCTTTGTCAGTTCCAGATCGTCCGATATGGTCTTTTCTGCTGCCTGCGCTCTTTCCACTTCCGCCGTGATTGATTCGCCTGTTACTTCGAATCGCGACTTCATTTCCGATAACAGTTTCGCGTCGCCGTCGTCTGTATACTTTTTTACACTCTGTTTATACTCTACCGACAGGGATTCCGCGTTAATGGTCCCGGCTTCAATCAGTGCGCCGTTTAGTTTTCCAACCGCCACGAAATCGGCCACGATCTGACCTGCTGCCGTGATCGCTGTTTCAAACGGTCCGCCGATTCCGTTGCTTGAATGTCCCAGTCCGGCCAGATTCCACCGCCATACGTTCTTTGCCGTTGCTGTTGAATCCGTGTCCATGATGTAGATTTCCTGCGGATTCTCTGCCGGGTATAAAAGCACATGGCCGCCGGAATTGCCCGTAATCGCTGCCGTCACGTCCTTTATGGTCTGTTCGATACGCTTCTGTATAATTTCCGCACGGGTGGCGGATTTTACGATCTGTTCTTTCTGTTCCTTCTGTGCTGCCGTGATCGCTTTTGTCAGGTTTGTTTTTGGCTCTCCGATCTCTACACTGTCGAATCGCTCTTTGATGCTGTCGTATGAGTATTTAATGATCTTTGCTTTGACTTCGATTCCCAGTTTTTCGATCATGACCGTTACAGTGTCACAAATTCCGATCGTTTCAAGTGCCTGTATATTTTCATAGTCCTTTGTCTTTTTCAGATTTTGGAATGTTGCTTTGATCGATATTTTCGGTTCGTCGATTCCGCTTTCTGTATAGGCTTTTGCAACCTTGCGAAGCATTTCTTCCGATACGATCACGCCGTCTTCGAATTCGTCTGAAAAATCCATCGGCGCACACTTTAGGCGGGCGTATTTGCCCGCGTTTGGTGTGTTGATAAACTTTTCAGGAAGGGAGACGAAAACCGGATCTGGTTCTTCCGTTGCTCCTTCTTCCTTTTCCGGTGTGTAATAACAATACGGGAATATCGCCGTTATCACGTCGCCGATGTTTCTTTCCTGTTCTGCTGAAATCAGGTTCTTTCCGTACCGGATCGTCGCCCCGGTATCTGATCCGCGGGATTTATGCAGCTTCACAATAAAGTTATCGAATTGATATTCCCCGCCCCAGACGTCAAGGATTGATCCTTTTGTCCCGCCTAGAATGTTTCGGACGCTTAACACGTCGTCTATCTGTGTGCTGTTTCTGGTTGTGATATCCGACCACGCCGTATAGTTGTTTTCGATCACAGCTTCTTCTAATAGCTGCGCGATTGCTTCCTGTGCGTTTTTGCCGGATATTCTCGGTCGGCATACCGGATTCATGTTCAGTTCATAACTGATATGTTCGGCGTAATAGGTATTCACGCCGCCGATCGGCTTTCCTGATTTATAGATCCTGAATAGCTGATCGCCGTCTTTGTCGTTTGGTTTTGCCTTTATGATTGCGTCTTCCACGATGTAATCGGCCAGATGTCCTTCTTGCGGATATTGTAATGTTAATTCAAAAGATCCGTTTCTTTCTTCCTCTACAATGCAAGATATCGCGTCCGTTAGAAGTCCGATTCCGTTTGAATCAAATTGCGTTTCAAGGGGATCATATAGAATCGGTATCACAGGCAGCACCACCGCGGCACAATGTCAATTTTCTTTACATTGCCCGCCCAACGGATTTTATTTTCGCCCGCTGTCAGTTTCGGAAATAATGTTGTAGTCATTTTGTTATTTTGCAGCGTGTCCCCTTTGTACGCATTTAATAGCGCGCTGTCTACTTCGATATAGTCTTCTATTTCCTTGAATGTATGGGCGCGGTCGTTGATGTACAACGTAACCGCACCCGTCGCATAGATCTTCATGTACGGATAGGCCGTAAAGCCTTCTGTATTGAAAATGCTTGTCGCTTTTGTGAGTGTTAGTGTTCTTTCGCCGTCGTATGAATATTTGTACGGGTGGCAAGTGAACTGTATTTCTAAGGTCCCCAGAAGTGCGGCGGCGATTTCTTCCACCGACATTTCTTCCGATACATGGGCTATTCTGTGATAATTGCGTTCGTAACTGTCGTCAAGCCGTGCATATTGCACAGTCTGGTATAACCACGCATACACATTCCGGGCGACCATTTCAAGATCCTGATATTCTTCCGGCATAACATAGCATTTATACACCTTCTGGAAATCTTCGTATTCTTCGTTATCGATCGGATCTGTTTTGTTGTTCAGAATCACGTCGCCACGTCCCGGAATGTTTACTTTTTCAATAACAGGTTTGGGACGGCCGTATATGTTTTCTTTTTCGTATACTGCCAGTCCCATATCAAGCGAATTCCGCCCGTTGTATGTAAAACTGTTGATATCGTCGTAAAATTCATTAAGCATATACTTTATCGTCCCTTTCCTTTAATTCCTGCGCCATTTCCATAACTTCTTCCGTCAGTTCGCGTACGTCCTGTTTTCTGTTGTTATAGAAATTTTCTATATTCATGCTGATTTCTTGTTTCAGTGTTCCTTTCTGTCCGCCGAAGTTTCTTTCAAGTGCCGTGTTCTTTGCTGTTCCTGAAAGTGGTGTAACGATTGTTTTACCGTTTACCATTTCGACGATCTCCGGTCCCGCTTCCGCTACAATCGCGCGGCCGTTTGTTAAGATACCGCCCTTCGCCAGTCGTGGCAGACTTAAATATCCGACATTTCCAACCGATACGCCCGGAAGACGGTTAATCAAGTTAATTGCTCCATTGATAATTCTGATCGCGGAATTGACCGTGTTTTGAATCATAGATATTACGCCATTGATCCCGGATTTTACCGCGCCGCCGATCGCGTTCGCGATAGACGTTCCCAGATTTGAAAATGTGTTTCGGATAATGCCCCACAAGCCAGAAAAGAATGATCCCCAGTTTGAAAAGACATTTTGAACCGCGTTCCATGCTGACTGAAAGATTGATCCGAACCAACTTCCGACAGATCCGAAAATATTCTGAATCCCTGACCATACCTGACCGAACCAACCAGTCACGGCTGACCAGATGCCTTTTATCGCTTCCCATGCGCCTGAAAAGTCGCCGGAAAGTACGGACTGTACAACTGAAAAAATTCCCTGTATCACAGACCAGATCATTTGAAAATACCCGGTCGCCACGTCCCAGATTGTTGTAATTGTGGTCCATGCAACTTGAAAAAATCCGCCTAAAACTGTAGCAACTACCGAAAATACGGCCTGTATATTCGACCAGATTGTTTGAAAATACAGAACAACCACATCCCAGACGCCTTTTATAATGATCCATGCGGATTCGAAAAATCCGCCGATTATCTGCCCGACGACCGAAAAAACGGTCTGGATTCCGATCCACACATTCTGAAAATATGTAGTTGCAATGTCCCAGATCGAAGTTATTAAAAACCAAGCGATTCGAAACGGTGCTGTCAGGATTTCCACAACTACCGAAAAAGCGGTTTTGATTCCTTCTTTTATCATTTCGAAATATGGTTGTGCGGCCGCCCACGCTTCCTGAATTTTGTTCCATGCATCTTCGAAAAATTGTACGATAGCTGACAAGATTCCCTTTACTGCTTCTCTGAATGCTTCGCAATTATTCCACAGTAAAACTAATGCTGTTACAACCCCGACTATCGCTGTTATGATCCACGCCGCCGGATTTGCTAAGATTGTTGAATTCAGTATTTTTTGAGCCAGTGTCGCTCCTTCGGTTGCCACCGTCCACGCCTTTATAGCTGCCACCATTCCTTGTATCATAGTAACGACATTCCACGTCAAAAGTGCTGCGCCAATTCCCGCTATTAGCGGCAGCAATACATTTGCATGACTTACAAAGAAATTTATAAATTCTGTTATATCTGTAAGCACTTCTTTTAAAATCTCTTTCGCTTGCGGCAAATTCTCTTTTACTGTGTCAATCGTTTCTTTTGCAACCGGTCCCAACTCTTCGCCTAACGGTTTTATTAGTTCTGTTTGTATGGATCTTCCAAGCCCTTGAAATTCGCTTGCCAGATCGTCGTATCTCATTTCTTTGATTTTTTCCATTGTTCCGGCTGCATCTGACGCCGCGCCTTCCATGTTTCCCATTGCTAAGATTGCTTGTCCGCCTGTGTCTTCCCACATTGTACCGAACAATTCAACGCCGATAGTGTTCTGTTCAAGTGGATCAGATACTTTTCCCAGTGCTTCGAAAGTGTCCTGCATTGCTTTTTTTGCTGCTTCACCGCCTTCTCCGAACGCTTTCTTTGTTACGTCTACGTCCATTCCCAATTCTTTAAAAGCATTGTCCGCCGTTCCGTCTTTTACTCTGATAGAAAATTCGTTTACTGCGTCGCCTAATTTGTCGATATCGAAAACGCCTGCTTCCGCTCCGTTTTTGAACATATTGAACATATCTGAAGCTGAAAGTCCCATTTGTGCGAATTTGGGGCCGTATTCATTTATCGAATCCAGTAGGTTATCGTTTTTGTTTAGCCCATTTTGCGCGCCTTGCGCTACAAGATCGAAGGCTTCTTCTGAAGACAGGCCGAATTGTGTCATTAACTGATTTACTGCCCGCATAGATTCTCCGACGTCCATATCGAAGGTGTCCCGAAGTGTGAACGCGCTTTCCGTCATTTCTTGTAATTTCGACGGGTCCATTTCGCCTGTCTGCTGCACAATTACGCCCATAGCTTCGCCGACTTCCTGAATATCTTCGCCGTAATTGTTTTCATACACGGCTGCCATTGCTTTATCCAGTCCGTCTATTTTGTCTGCCGCCGCGCCTGTTGATGTTGTAAGCGTGTTTAATGCCTGATCGTATTCACTTTCAAACTTTAAACTATACGTTCCGGCTGCCACCATTGCCGCTCCGGCTGCTTTCATTCCCGTTTCTACTGCTTCGCCGGCCGCTTTCATTTTGTCTTTGAATTCGTCGGTGCGTTCCGATACTTTCTCGATATCTTCTTCTTTCTTTCCGACGTCTTTCAGTGCTTGTGCGGTTTCTTTGGCTTCTTTTTCCGCCGCATCTAAATCATTCGAAACCTTGATGATTTCTCTTTGTAATGCCCGGTATTGTTCTTCTGATACTTCGCCGCGCTCGAACTGCTTCTGAACCTGTTTTTCAGCTTCTTTCAGAATATCCAGTTTTTCAGAAGTTCCGGCGACCGCTTTTGATAGAAGTTCCTGTTTTTGCGCTAATAATTCCGTATTTTTCGGATCTAATTTCAGTAATTTGTTTACTTCTCTTAATTCCGTTTGTGTAGTTCTTACGGTTTTATTGGCCCCTTGCATGGCTTTATCTAACTTCGTAGTATCTCCGCCGATTTCGATTGTAATTCCGGCGATTTTGCTTCTTGCCATTTATTCTCCCCCTTTCTTTTCGAATTTTTCTCGCAACTGCTGCCGATCCGGCTTCGTCTGCGTCATTCTCCAACAGTTTTCAAGGTATTCTCGCCCTGATTCCGTCTGCGAATTAAAATAAATTACCGATTCCCGCGCCATGAACAAATAAACGTCAAGATCTAATTCTTCCACTTCCCAAAAATTAAGCCCCATGTATTTCGCTACCATTTTTTCGGCGTTTGTTTTTGGTTTGTAATGAATTTCCTTTGCGTTCGGATCGTCATAGAACGGTATAATTAGTTTGGGTCTGCTTTTACTCCTTTTACAAAGTTCATAAACCCTTTTATAAATTCGCCCATTTCTTCTGTGTCGTAATTGTCAGTCATGTATTTCATTGTGATTTTTTCTTTATTCAGGTTGTTTGACAGCACTTCCGCGCATATTGCGCCTAGTGTGTCCATCGCGTCTGCTACCGACATTTCTTCCAGATCCATTTCCTGTGCTGCCGTAATTTTTTCAAATGTTTTTTTCATCGGCATTTTTACAACCAGTTCTCTACCGTCTTTTAATGTCGTTTTAAAAAAACTTCTCTGGATTTTATTAAAATCAAAATTCATGTTCGCCATTGTCTTTTCTCCTTCTGAAAAAAGGCGGCGTTTTTGTCTATACGCCGCCTTGTGATCGTTTTATCTGTTTTATTTATCTGCGACCGGTTTCTGTTCGGTTGTATCGCTCAAATTCTGTGTATCTTCCAGAACTTCTTCTTCGTAGTGAATCAGTGTTCCTTCCTTGTCCTGCGGTAACGCCGTGAATTCCGCGTCCACGACTGTTTCTTTGTCGTTTGCGAACGCAAGGGAAAAACCGGCCTGATTGTTTCCGACAATCATTACCCATATATCGCCGTCCACCGGATCTTCATGGTGGAAACAAATTACATATTTCTTTCTGCCCTGATTGTTTCCGCCGCCGACCTTTACGATTCTTCTTTTCTTTTTGGTTGAAGTCTTTTCCGCATAGCTTACACGTGCGGTATCGCAAATCTTTTCAAGCGTGTTTCCGCAAAATGTCATTAAGCCGCTTTTCATTGTGGCTTCTTCGTCTGTTATAACGGTTTTCTGGATCTTTCTTGTGTCGTCCTTTGCTGTGTAATAACTCGGCTTGTACTCAATGGTCGCGCCGCCCTGAATGTATGAAATCTGATTTTCGTCTGTGCAAATTTCATCAACCGACAGCAGATTTCCGTCGAATAATTTCATATGGACATTTCCAGATCCCAGAATGATTCTTTCTGTCTCTGCCATTTCTATTTCCTGCCTTTCTTCTGCGTGATATTGAATTCATACGCCGTCTGAACCATGTTTTCGGAAGTGATCTCCGTCTGATATTTTCTGAACGGCAGATCGGAAAGAACTTCTTCTTCGATCCGTCCTTCCAGTGATTCGTCCGGCGTTCTGTCTGTGTACAGTTCTATTGATCCGTCAATTTCCCGGATTGTGTTCTTGTTATCGTCGCCCCTCTGGTCCTCGCTAACTAGATAGACTATATACGGCGGATCTGGGATCTGCTTTTTCGCTGTCTTCTTCCATGCGTTCTTCGTGATCGGAAGCCCGATCGCCGTTGCTCTTTTGATGATTTCTTCAATCGTCGGCATGTTATCCCCCTAACTCATCCTCGATATAGCCTGTCGCTGCCTTTTCTGCCTTTTCTTCCGCGCTGTCGATGTGCGGATAGGCTTTGACACGCCCGCCGTTTCTGCTTGCGTGTCCGTTCTGCAAAAGGTGTGTTAATTGATAATGTTTTTTGTTATGGACTGAATAACTTTCTGTCCCGGTTATCCTTCCGGCTCTACTGTCTCTTTGCGTTACGTCCCAGTCCTTCGTATACTTCCCGGTGCGCTCCTTGTACGGTCCGCCCTGTCGAAGAACTTTCTTTCCTTCTTCCGCTCCGGCTTTGTATGCTTCATTCAGAACCGGGTTGCACGTGTTTTCCTGCCAGTTTTTCAGTTCTTCTTGTACAGCGTCGGAAAGTCCGTCAATGTCGATCTTTACTTTCATACATTGCCCGCCCTTTCTCCGGCGTACAGTTCGATCTTTCCGTCGTCCTTCGGGCCGTAACTTCGGTATATCGTCAGGCGGCGACCGTTGTATTCAACTTCCTGTTCGTTGTTGTACTCATTGCCCCATACGTTGAACTTGTGGCGGGCTTTCATGCCCTTTTGTCCTGCTGCCACAAATTCATCACGCCCGATCGGTTCAATGGTTGCGATCACGCCGTTTTTGACGTCTTCTTCTTTGGTTTCGCCCGGTTCAACCAGTGTGATATATGCGTCTATTTGTAGTCGCCCCCTTTGATTCTGGTTAAATGCATATCGTAGGCCGCTAACCATTTGTCGTGGTATGCGTCCATTCCGTAATATGCTTTGACATACGCAAGGACGGCCCCAATGATTAACGGATCTTCCGGGGCTTTCAGATACTTTTCTTCGTTTACCCCGATTCTTTTCAGGTCTGCCAGTACGAAATCAACGTGGGTTTTCACGTCTTCGTCTAATGCATCATTTGAAAGTTTTCGGACGCGCAATTTTGCCGCGTCCACAAGTTCGTTATACGTCATTGTTTAGCCGTCCTTTCTGTTTCTTGTTTTCCTGCTTCCGGTCGTTTCACGCGGATAAATCCGTTATATGCGGCAACCGCACCGCCCGCGAAAATGTCTGCTCTGTATGCGATCTGTCCCTGTTTGAATTTGTAATCGGTTGATTTTCTCGCGTCGATATCAGAGAAGATCGGCATTTCGTAGTTGCTAAGTGGTCCGTACGCCATGCAGTATTCCGCTGTTGATGTCTGTGCATCTGTCACAGCTTTACAAGCGGAATTGATAACGTATGGTACGCCGTCAATCGTTCCTGTGTTTCCGTGGTTTACGATTGTGTAGAATTTGCGTCCCTGTTTATCTTTCAGTTTCGCAAATGCTTTCAGATCCTTTTTGTTCAGGATCAGAACTGCAACGTCTTCCACTTCTTCGTCTCCGCCGTAACCATAGATGATATCGTCCAGTGTTTCGTCTGTAATCGCCTTCATAGAAAGGTCTTTTGCTGGATCAATAACCTGATCGGCTGCTTTTGTCGGGTTGTGGAAAATGCCTTTGAATTTTCCGCTTGTACCGTCCCCGATCATGATCTGTCGATTCATGTACTTTCTGATTGCGCGTGTGACAGATCCTTCTACTACAGAATCGTAATCAGCGTTCGGAAGTTTAACCATTTCTTCTGGTTCTTCTGTGTATGCTGTGATCTTCTGTTTTTCCATGGTTACATAGCCGAATGTCGGTTCTGTTGCGCTATAGTCTGCGCTTTCGGCTGTGCTTCCTGCTCCGTCGCCGTAGCTTTTTACATATCCTCTCTGATATGTTTCGCCGCCATTTAACGGAATTGCTCTGACGCGATCCACCAGTGAGGAAACGTCGTTGAATGTCTCTTTTACGTCGCTCGCGGTGTGTTTTGGTGTGACTGCCTGTGTGACAGAAAGCGCATTCTGTACAGATCCGAACGCTACTTTTGCGTTGAACTGTACTGTCTTTCCGTCTTTCAGGCTCTGCCCTCTTTCTTCGCGCTTTTTGTTCTTCACGTCGTCGCCTTTCTCTCCCGGTGTTCCTTCCCCGGCATTGTCGCCCACCTGTGCTGCCAGTCCCGCGATATTTGCGCGGTTTTGAATATCCTGTAAAATGCCGTTAATGTCTTCGGCTTCGGTTGCCAAGGCGTCCAGTGCTTCGCCTTCTGCTGTCTGTGCCTGTGTGCCGATCTCTTTCAGTCTTGCTTTCAGGTCTTTCATGTTCATGTTCACAAGTTCTTCATGCTTCATATTCGCTTTATTCTCCTTTCGTCATTCCCTCGATACATAATCTTTTGATCTGGTTTCTTTTTTCGGCGTCTGCTGCCGCTTTCGCCTGTTCTTCCGGTGTAGGTCCCTTCGGTGTCTGCTCCGGGTGTTTCTGGTGTGATTTGAATTTTTCCGGCAACTTTCCGGCGTGGTTCAAATAGTCGCCGACTGCTGCCACATAATCGGCCGCGTCTGTCTGTGCGATATTGAAATATTTCGCCGCTTCCTTTCCGTCCAACCATGTTTCCGCGTCTACCAGTGCTTCCACCTGATCGATCGTGACGCCTTCCGCCAGATGATCTTCGTATACGTTCATGATTCCGGTCTGTATTTTATCCAGATCGTCCGCCATTTTTCGCATTTCGTCCGCATTGCCGGAAATTGCGCCCCATGGCTTGTGAATCATCAAGAATGCATTCGACGGAATTTCCGGCGGCTCTGTTCCCGCAAATGCGATTACAGATGCAATCGAACCGGCCAAGCCGTCCACGTATACTTTCACTTTGTTTTTTTCTCCGTGGCGTTTAATCATGTTGTAGATCGCCATTCCTGCGAACACTGATCCGCCACCGGAATTAACATATACATTCAAGTCTTTTCCTTCTGCCTGGGAAAGAAAATTCTTGATAGCGTCCGGGTACTGATCTTCGTTCTGCCATGCTCCCCACCAGTCCGACACGATATCGCCGTAAAAGTAGAGATCCGCGGAAACGTCGGTCATGTTTTTGATTTCAAGCCCTTTTAATACGTCCGCCATTGTCTGCCCCCTTTCAGTTTTGCTTGTACATAGATAGCGTTCATAAGCATTTCAAGCGGTACTTTCGCCGCCTGCTGGTGTCCGTCGCCTTCCGGCGGTCCATTGCCGCCGCTTCCGTCCTGCTGCCCTGTCTGGTACAGTGATTGATCGTCCGCTTTCACGTAGTTCAGTGATACCATTCTCACGTCGCCGTCTTCGATCGGCTCATAGTAAAGTAGTTCGCGGAATTCGTTGATTGTGATAATTCCTCGGTCATACAGAACCGATCCGATTGTGGATCGCGTCTGCAATGTCGCATACTGTAAACGATTTGAAGAAAATATGATCTTGTTTCCGAATCCTCTTTCCCGCTCCGTCAGTAATTTGAATGTGAATTCAAGTGATAATTGAAGGGCTATCGGTTCGATCACGCTTTCGTAAAATGCGTTCCACTCTGATTCTGAAAATTTTGACATTAAAATATTTTCATTCACGTTGTAATAGCGGTATACGTTATCGCGTAAAAACTGCGATTGCAGCGTCGGAATAGTTGGGGCTTTCTGGTTGATTTCGTGAAATTCCATTGTGTTATCCAGTCCGCCCAGTCCGCCTTCGTTGCTCGCGTCCATGTATGCTTCCTGAAATTCTTTTACTTTCTTTTTCAGTTCTTCGTCGTCCGCAAAGTTGTTGTATTTCAAATAACCTTTCAGGTTGGCGGAATTTTTAACCAGATTCCGCAATGCCTGTCCGGTTGCGTCCAGTAATTCCAGTGTGTTTTTCAATGCCGGATCTGGTTCAGATCCTAAAAAACGCTTTCTGTCAAATCTTGCTTTCAGGTGGATCACGGATTGATACGGGACCGTGTAGATCTTCCCGTCATAGTCCCACGTGAACCGGAATAACATTGCTCCGGTTTCTTCGTCTTCCCACACTCTGAACCCGCGTGTCGTGATTGGCACAATGCTTTTGACTTTGGAAAAATCGTCATTGTAAAAAATCACTGCGAATGCATTGGATTTTCTGACAAGCTGCGCTGCCATTTTGTACAGTGCGTCGTATACGGACAGTTCCGGCGACCAACGCAATGAAAGAAGTTTCGCCAGATAATCGTCGCGAATCATCATTCCGCGTGAATCTGTGCGAATCAACTGCGGTGTCAGTTTTCCGACGTTCGTTGCGATACAGTTTGTTATCGATCCGATGATATCGCTTGCGTCCATATCCGCCGACGCGTTGTATTCGCCCCGGATTGTGAATATCGGACTAAACTTCATTTTGCGGAATGTCGCAAAATCTTTTAATATTCCCGTTTCGTTCTACCCCCTTTCGGCTTTATTCACAGTTCAGTTTATCTTTTAAGTGCGTTCATTTCTGACCTGTTTTCAGACGCAAAAAAGAGAGGGGCGCGCCCTCTCTTATGCTGCATTTTGTAATTGTCTGCCGATTTCCTTGTGGTATTTCATTTTTACGGCCAGTGCATCGAAGATCGATACCGCGCCGTCGATATGCGCCCGCTTTTCGATCTTGACAGGTTTCATTCTGCTGTCGTCTGTCTGGATCTGAACGGCCACGTTTAACAGGTGGGATTTTAACAGGTTGTTTTCTCCAATCAAATACATTCCGTCTTTCAGATCCCCTTCGAAGGTGTTTAATATAGGCGTCAGGTTCGTTCCCTGATATACGTCGTCCATGTGGAAGCCTGCTTCTTTCATTTCTTCCACTAGATAACCCGCGCAATATCTGTCGTAACCGACTTTTAGCGGTCGGATCTTATATTCTTTTATCAGGCGCACGAACCATGCGAACACGTCTTTGTAATTTACCTGATGTTCTCCCGATATCGTGAGATAGCCCTGTTCTTTGAAAATGTTGTATGGGACGCCTTCTTCGTCGATTGCCACGTTGTAGCGTTCCTGCGGCATGAAAAATTGTGTGATAATGTGATTCTTTCCGCCCTTTTCGATAACCAGTGAAACGGCCGTCAGGTCGGTTGTTCGTGAAAGGTCTATACCGGCCACGCAATAGCAACCCCGGAAGTCGTCCAGTGTGTGCGGTTGTCCTGCTGCCTTCGCTACCGTCTCATAGTCAAGCCATGCAATCGAAGAATTTTGCTTGATGTTGCAATACTTCGTCATGAATTCCGCTTTTTTTGATAACGACTGTAGCGCGATCGCGATCTGTTCTTCGAAGAATTCCCACTGAACCGATACGCCTAAATTTGGGTTAGCTTTTGCCAGTTCTTCTTTTGTGTTCCACTTTTCCAGATCGTCGATCATGTACAGGAACGGAAGCAATCGTCTTTCTTTGCTCGATCCTTTCAAGAAAGCTGTTGATCGTTTCATCAGTTCGTCGAAGATTCCGTCGTTGACATATCCGGCGGTCGATGTAGAAAGCGTGATCGGCTCTGTTCGCGCTCCCGTACCTGATACCATAACTTCGTACTGCTTCAAGCCCTGATCGCCCGGCCATGCTTCCATTTCGTCATTGGTTGTCATTGTTGGGTTGAAGCCGTCCGCCTTCTTTGCGTTGAACGCAATCTTTTTTATTGTGGTGTTTAGTTCCGCTATGTAGATATCGGATCGCCGCTTCTTTGTCACTTCTGCCAGTTCTTCTTCCGCTTGTGTGATCTTGTAAAAGCTGTCATACACGATATCAGCCTGATCCAGTTTCGGCGCAAGACAATATAATTCGCTGCCGTATTCTCCGTCGATATACGCCACATATGCCATAATTGCCGCCGCGAAAAGGCTTTTCCCGTTCTTACGTCCGACTAAAAGAAAGATTTCCCGGAACTGTCGTCGGTGCGTCTTTTTATCCAGTATTCCGAAGATTGCCGAAACAATAGCTTTCTGCCATAGTTCCAACTTGAAAAGGTCGTTCCGTCCCTTTGAGTGGTGGCAGAAATTTTCGATAAACTGGATTGCCTTATTTGCTTTTTTTGCGTCAAAATCCCAGTCGCCGGATTTTATGCCGTCAACTAGGATTTTATAAATTTTCTTTATCCATTTTCCCGCTATGATCTGCCCGCGTTCGATTTTGTCGTAATACTCGACAATGTAATTCACATATACGTTATGCATTTCTAAACGCTGCCAACTTGCTCATTTTCTCCGTCTGCTGTTGTGGTAAATACTCGATCAGTTTGTCGATATTTGAGTTATACGCCCGCGAATATTTGTCAAAGGTTGCAACTGCCGGATTCTCTTTCATGTATCTTTGTGAGCCGTTGACAACTTCGGTTTTTAGCCCTTCCGTCATGATTGAGTATTTTGCTTCCCGGATCGCCACAGCCTGAAAAGCCATTTCTTTTACCTTGCGTTCGATCATTTTCTTTTTCCGGTCGTCCTCAACGTCCTTGAACAATTCCATGATCTTTTTTCGTTCCTTTTCGACCTCTGCTTCGGTTAAAATCTCGCCCGCTGCTTCTTTTTTCAGTCTCGTTTTCAGATTCTTTTTCCGTGCTTCCGGTAAATCTCTGAATATTCCCAGAAGTTCCAATAACTCCGGCAAAACCTGATCTTCTTCTGGTTTTATCTCTCTATCTTTCTCTAAATCCATGCATTTACACCCCCTCTCACGTGCGCGCGCCTGCGGAGAGTTTTTTTTACCTAGCTCCCTCGGTTCTCTTGGTAGAAAAATTTTTGCTACCCCGGGGGGGAGTGGTTGGCGCGCTTTTCGCGATTTCGTTTTTGTTTTTGGCTGATCTGTTTTTGATTTTCAGGAAAATGATTTTGTCGGAATGATATTGCCGTCCTTGTCAAACCTGTATCGCTTCGGCTTGCCGTGATGCTCTGTGTTGTGGTGTTCGTCGCACACGACTTCAAGATTATCCCACGACAACGTGATGTTCGGATCGTTGATATTCTTCGGTGTGATCCATTTCTTGTGATGCACTATCGTTCCGATGTTGACTTCTTTCAAGCTGCGTTTGCCTTCCTCGAATTCTTTCTGACATCGTTCACAGATTCCACCTTTGCTTCTGTAATAGGCTTTTCGTGTCTTCTTCCATGCTTCGGAATTGTAAAAAGGCTTTGCATATTCTTTCGCCACTTGTCACTCTCCATTCTATCTTCTGTCGCTGTTCATTTCTGACCTGTCTTCCTACTGCTGCCAATCATATCCATTGACGCCGCCACGTGATAGCAGAACTCTTTCCGGTATTCGTAGAATAAGCGGCGACAACAATATGTTTCCCCCAGTAGTTCCCACGGCGTATTATCCTTCAAGCTCTGACAGATCTTCTCGATAACCTGATCGCGTGTGCTTCCTGTGAATCCTTGCAGTCCGATATTCTCTTTTGCTTCTTCGATTGCCTTATCCGCCCGTCGGTCGAACGCCGTATACTGCCCGGTGTGTTTTCTCCTGTCTCGCTTCTCCTGATCCTTCATGATTGCCCGGACGATCGTTTTTGTGTTTTTATCCAGTTTATACGCCATGGCCGTTTCTCCTTATCCTTCGATCTTTGTGTTCTGCAAATAGTCCAGAAGATCTTTTTCTTTCATATCGTCGCGGTCGAAAAGAAATGCGGTCAGGGTTGTTGCTTCGCTTCTCCAGTATACCTGTTTCGGAAAATGCCGATTGATAAACGGTCCCTCGATCTCGTATTCGTAATCGGTGTTCATCGACGACGGATCGATTGCCTGAATGAATCCTTCGCCCAGTACGTCCACCCGTCCGTCTTCTGCCTGTAGAATTCGCATGGTCTGACCGTATGGGTGTTTGTTTAATACAAGGCGCGTCACTGTTAGTTTTTCTTCCTCGTCTTCGTACTGGTATGTCGTGTCTATCAAATTCCAGTGTACTTCGTTGATCTCGTACTGGTTGGCTTCCTTTGTTGCCTTGAAAGCCCCCCCATCTTCCGGCATTTCTCCCGTTAATTCGATCACTGCTGCCAGTGCCTTTTTATCCAGTGATTCTTTCATTGTGGCGATCGCCCAGTATGAGCCGCCGAAAAGCAACTGATTTCCCCGGCGCGCAACGCATAAGCCCGCGCCCGTGTAGGCTTCTTTTATCAGTCTTTTGAAATCTCTTAATCTTACAAACATTATTTTTTCTCCTTCCTACCATTCCGGCTGTTTATTTTTCTTGTACAGTTCACAGTTCGCGCACGGCGTCCAGTCTGCTTCGATGCCTTCACAGCACCCGAACATTTTTGGGGCTTCCTCACAATTAACCAGATCGAAGTTGTCTGCCCGTGCCAGATAGTGCCGGATCAGGCTTCGCGCTTCTTCTGCCGAATATACAACCGCCGTTTTATATCCCTGATCTTTCAGCATTGCCATAAATTCGACCTGATCTTTTGTTGGCTTGTTGCTCCCGAATTTCATTTCGATGTACAGACCGTTGAATCCCCGGCGCGCTACCGGAAGCGACAGGTCAGGAACGCCCGATACCATTCCGGCAGCTTTCAGCAATGCGCCGTTCGTCCGCTTCCCTTCGTTCGGGATATGGTGCAATAATTTTAATTCCGGTATAAATTCCCGGACCGACCGCGCCCAGTTAAAAAGTTTTATCTGCTCCGTGATCTCTGAATTTTTCATGTTTTGTAATTTGACCGCCATGTGATCTCCCCTTTCAGTCTCTTGTCATTCTTGCGTATATGTAAAACGCGGCTGTCACTGTGTTGAACTTCACTTCGGCGTCTAAAAAGCGATAGCCCACGTATTCTTTTTCAAGGCTCTGTTTCAGTGTTTCGTGATCCTTTGCCATTTTCTCAACACGGCGTTTCTTGAATTTCCGGTATGATCTTGTCGGCTCTGGTGGCTTTTTCAGGTTCTTTGAGCTGCACCACCGTTTTGTCCCGTGCGGATTTTGGGAAATGTAGGTCGCAAGGCCTGTTATTCCGAAATCTTCGTCCGGTTTTACCCGGCGCGTGTTCGGTCGCTTGCATTTTCCCCACATTGCTTCTAATTCGTCACGATCCACGCCGTCGCCGCTCATGAGTATGTGAAAATGTGGGCGTGTGTAATCGTCCACGGCCAGAACGTAGATATATTTCATGTTATCGAACCCGCGTTTCTTTCTCTTGCGGTTCACTCGCTTGATAAAATTCGTCACGTCCTTTTTTGCTCTCTCTATGTCTTCCGGTATGTAGTGATCGTCCCACCCGAACGTCGCCCAGATATCCCCTGAACCGAAATTGATATTCGCAAGGCGGATCACATATCGACGGGCGTTCTTGTCGTTCAAATTCCTTTGTGACGGCTTCGTTTCTCTCTTTTTCTTCGTGTGTGGCATATCTGCCCGGTTATAGAAAGACGGATAGATCATCACTTCCGCAATCTCTTTCCCGGATTTTATGTTTTTACACTTGATCGTTGATGTTCTGTAAAGGCTTTCCACTTTCCCTTCTTTCAACAGTCGTTCGTATTCCCATTCTTCAAGTTTTGCCTGCTGTTCCTTCCACTGTTCTTCGAAATCTATCAACAAGGGATTCTCACGTCTGAATTTCTCTTTTGCTGCCTTCTCTATCTCTTTGTCAAGATCATACTGATACGCTTCGTTGTAGTCGTAGTTATCATAGCTTCGTTTCTGCTTCATAGAATCCCCCTTCCCATCCATGTATGTATTTATTTATTTTATATATAAAAACAATAGTGTCTGATTTGTTAATACCCATTACAAGGACGGTTAAGATTTCTTTCTTATATATAGAAGAAACACGCGTTCGTGTTTTTACCCTTTCCGATCTGGTATTCTGTATAACGAAACGATCTCCGGCGGTAAATCTCCGAACACGCGTTCTAGTTCCCTGAACCCGGCTTTCATTTCTTCGATCGTTTCTTCCGCTTTCTGACGTTTGCGTACCTCTGCGCTTGCGATTTCCGCGGCCGCGTCTAACCTTCCCGAAAGATCGTCTTTCTCTTCCTTTAATTTATGGATCTTCTTTTTCAGCTTCCTTAATTGTCCCGTTTTGGTTCTTCTTTCGTATTTGTCGCGGTCCATCACTTCGCATAAATAGGCGTCGTAATAACGATCGTATTCAGGATCTTTTTTTCTTTCAAATTTCGTTTCGCTGATCTGTATAAAAACCGTGTCGTCTTTCATTCTGTCAATTTCCGATGTTGTCAGTCTTTTCAGTTCGCTTTCTTCATATAGTTTTATCATTGACTTTCACTCCTTCCGGGTGTATTATGGTTTTGGTTAGATTTCGATATCGTTCGAAAAGGCGGATCACAGAAGTTTTTATCTTCTGTAATCCGCTTTTTCTTTTATTCATTTTCCTTTTTTTGCCTTTCCCCTTCGTGGATATAATTAACGATCTGTGTCAGTTCGTCGTATTGTTTTTCTGACAGCTCCCCGTATTCGTAGGCGGCTTCGAACTGCCCGATCAGATATCCGGCCGCGAAATCAAGTTCCATTGTCGTTTCTGATTTCATCAGGCGCGGGATCTGTAAAGAATACTTTTTATAGTTACGTTTCAGTCTCTCTTGTCTTTTCCGTCTGGATATCGCTTTCAGAATTCTTTTCAGTTTCTTCATTTTGGTTAGATTCCTTTCTTTCTGCTTCTTTCTGCTTCTGGATCTGTGCGAATACTTCCCGATCTGTCGGGTTGTCATACGGGTTTAATGATGTAAGTCCGGCAATCTGCCGTCTTCTCATTGGATTTACCGCTTTGTCGTCTATGTAGATGTCCGCATTGATCTTCCGACAGTCGTTCCCGTATAGTTCAATTAGTTCCGGCAGATTTTCGTTTACTGCGTCAAATTCAAGTCCACGTTCCTTACACCACGCCACCGCGTCTTCCAACTGTTCCCCGTCTCTGTTCGTCCAGAGTATCAGGCGCGATCCGTTCAACTGTTCATTTCGGCAAAAATTAAAAACGGTCATGTTTACGTCGCCGATTTCCGGCCATGTTCCCGTATGTAGTGTTCCGTCAAAATCAACGGCTATGATTCGATTTCCCTTTGTATCCATTTAACCCACCTTTCTGATTGCTGTCGCCTGTCCGGTCATAATTCCCAGATCAAGCGGTTTTTCCTCTTTGATTGCTCTGTTTAAATCTTCCACGGTATAAATCCCGATTTCTTTCAATGCTTCTTCAATTTTCTGTCGTTTCTCCATGTGCCAGATCTCCTTTCTGGTAGCTGCTTAAAATTCCTTTTCGCGCCATTGCTGATGTCTGGATCGCTTCGACTGCAAGTTTTACGGCATTTTCATAGATTCGTGTCAGGCGTTTGTTTTTAACCTCTAGCGATTCATTTTCTTTTACTTCCGTCCAGAATTTATCAAGGCTATATTCTACCATTTCCAGTTCTTCGCGGGCTTCGTCGAATTCTTCAAAGATCACGGCGTAAGCTTCGTGAGAACTTGCAAAAAGTGGGAACTTTTCGTTTGCTGCTTTTAACTCTGTTTCTGTTAGTTCATAGATCTTCTGTTTTATCGCGTCCACCTGTTCTTTTCTCTCCTGTTCTGCTTCTTCTTTTATGGCCTGGTCCTTCGGTAGCATTTCCCCGAATATTGCTTCCAGTACATTCACAACGATTGAGTTTCCCGCCTGCGCGTATAACTGCGTATCGCTGTTTATTTCGTCTGCTTCTGCTGCCCTGAAATCTTCGTCTGAAAATCCCATAAGTCGCCAACACTCTAACGGTGTCAATCTTCTGATTCTGTATGATTCCATTTCTTTACGCTCCAACTTGTACAACTCCTGATTGCTCGACATTATCGTAGGGCAGACGGTCCCGCCCGCCTGAACGCGTCCGCGTCTGGTCTTTGATGTTGGGAAGCTGAGATCTGCCACCCCCCCTACTTGCCATTTTATAAATCCGGCTTTTGTCGCCTGTTTTATCATTACTGCTTCTAACATTCTTTTGATCCTGTTCTGATAATTTTCGTTGCGTGTTTGTATTCTGTCGCCGTCAGACAACGGCAGATTCCGCAACTGTCAAACACTAAATTCCCTTGATGTTCTCCGCCTAATGCTCCTAACTTCTGAATTCTCCCCCCCTAATCGGATTTACAGAATCTTCTACAATTTCAAGAATCATCGTGTCTTTATTGACTGTCGTTAATGTATTGCAGATATTTTCCTGTTGTGGCTCGATTCTCTGTATGGTTGGGATTCCTGGCGTCCTATCCGAAGGGTTTACCGGGTTTCTACCTCTAATCGCTATCGGTATCCTTTTTTTCATCGTCGCACCTCACTATGATATAGGGTTGTCGTCCCCCCCTGTGCATGAATTGAGCGTTGGGGAAAGACCTTTTTGATCGTAAACACGACCGACGCTCGGATTATCCCACCCGGACGCGCCTTTCATTATGTTACCGATCTGCATTGTCTTTTTATCCTGATTAAGTCTCATTCGTGGCGGTCTTTGCTACCTCTGCCCCCCCCTCTTATGGTTTTTGACACTTTTTTTCAAGTCGTCCGCTCTGTATCAGTTCCGTGATAAGTCCGTCGGCAGATTCTGAATTTACATAGAATTTTTCTTCCACTTCGTCTTCCAGTAAATCGTCCATGGTCTTTTCCAGTGGTATTTCTTCCGGGAACTGATAATCATAATCGCCCAGAATCGACACCATATAGGCGCGCTGTCTGTTCTGCGGAATGCCGAAGTCTTTTGCGTTCATGATCTTTGCATAATTTTTATAGCCTTTCCCGGTTAAAAACTCTTGCCATGCTTCAAAATTGTGTAAATTCTTTCTTTGCATGACCTGCGGCACGTTCTCCATCAGAAGAATCTGTGGAAGTTCCTTCATTTCGTCCAGAAGTCTTTCAACTTCCCATAGCATACCGGATCGTGTGCCTGATCCTTTATCCATGCCGGCCATTTTCCCGGCGACGCTTAAATCCTGACACGGGAATGAATATGTTACTATGTAGGCGTATTTATCTGTTTCCACCACTCCCAGATCGTCGCCTGTGATATTCTGGATATTTACAAGGTTTTTCGTCGCCCATATGTTGTTGTACACTTCGCGAAGCCACCATTCCGGCTTCTTCCTGATTTTATCTTCTGCCATTGGATCTTTTCCGTTGTTGGAAATTCCCCATCGCGACAGTTTTTCGGCTATCTGTTCTTTGCTAAAATCTGCGCTATAGTCTTTTGTGTCGTCCGCGCAATGGATCGCTTTATAACTTGCGTTCGGCTGAATCCACCATTCACACGTCCGATAGGTCGTGAAATCTGCTCCCAGATTCCGCAACGCCATGGCCTGTGATCCGATTCCGGCGAATAATTCGATCAACCGGATTGGTTTATCTATTTTGTATGGTTGCATTGTGGTTAGATCTCCTTTATATTTTCATTCTGTAGTAAAGTTTCATCATTAAATCAGAAAAACTATAGTCCGGCATTTCTTCCGGTTGCATCGGGCTGATAAGCCCCAGTTTTTCCCAGTCCTTGTGACAGATTTCCGGCGCAAATGCAAATTCTTTGACTTTTGCTTTCAGTAGGTCTTCCGGGACCTTATAAAACCAGTCTGCAAATAATACGTTCCCGTCCTTTTCAATCCACGCCCGCGCCGACGGCTGCGATACTTCCCTGATCTCTCCGACTGTCATTATTTATATAACCAGATTTTGAAAACATAAGTTCCCGGAAGATCTGGATCTCCTGTCGGTGCTATCATTTTTACTTCACGGTCTGCCAGTTCTTCTTCCCGACGGGCTTTCGCGGCTTTTCCTTTGAAGATTGTGTCAGATTCTCCCTGTTTTAATGGGTTGTCTTCGTCCTGTACCGTGATATGTTGTGCCGGGCTTAACAGTGTTAAAAAGTCTCTAAATTTCAGGTTCATTTTTGTCATTGCTCTTTTCTCCCTTCCTCTTCACTTTTTCAATCTGGCGTTTTCTTGTCCCGTGAACCGGTTTTTCTTCTTTGTGTTCCTCTTTCTTCCCTGTCATTGTCTCCCGTATGTAGCCGTGTGGCACGTTGCAATTAACGGCGTTCATTACAATTTCGTACTTCGCCGCCTGTTTAATCAGGTTGTAAAAATTAGAATATGTAATCTCTGTCCGGTCTTCCGGTTTAAATGCGTCTATGATTCCCATTAGTGTTTTTCTCCTTCCTGAACAGCTTTTCTGTATGCTTCCGCTCTTGATGTCGCGATTGCCTTCTGTGTTATGCCGACCATGAATCTTTCGACGTGTGCGCGTTGCGTTCCCTGCGCTACTGCTCCGTCTATGAATTCGCTGATTGCATATCCAAGAAGTGTCGCCACGTCCACAAATTCGCCGTCAATTAACACGATCGGCGGTTTCTTCATGTCCGAACTAAAAACATGAATCCCGGCGATCTGTTCGACCGCAACGGTTTTCATTTCTTCCGGTTTTGCTCCTGCCTGTTCTGCCGCGTCCTTCAACGCCTGTTCGATTGTCTTTTCTTCCTTCATTGGTTAGATCTCCTTTCAGTGAGTAGTTGAACCGAATTTCGGTATCTTTATTTTTCCGGCGTGTGTAGTTGATCTGTCTGATTGTCCTTTCCAGTCGCCCCAGTTCGTCCGCCGTCAGGCCGTCGCCGGATAATGTCATGATGATTTTTCTTTCTTTTTTCATATATCGCCCCGCGTTCCGGTTATTTGCCGCGAACGATCTTCTTTCTTTTCTTTCTGCTTCCGATATATTGCGCCGGATTCTTGAAATGTCGTTTCTTCGGCTGTGTCTGCGCCCGTGTGTCTGCGATCCGTCGTTTGACCTGATATCTGACCGTTTCGGCGAAATGTTCCGCTTCTTCTTCCGAATACGGCTTTCCTTTAATCTTCTGGATATAATGCATAAATTCATGCGCCGTCGTTTCAATCAGCGTTTCTTCCGGTTCTGGAATGTCTGCCGCTATGTAAATGCGATCCGTGTCTGTGTCGAATACTCCGAAACCCTTCTGCCCGTCCGGTGCTTCAATGTGATCCGCGTCAAATGCGATTATCACGTCCACGCCGTAACGGTCTTCTGGTTCTTCCAGATCTTCGATAATCTTCGGAAAAGCGTTTTGCAAATATAACAGCGTTTCCATGATCGTTTCGAAGTTCTCTTGAAAGTCCTTGAATTTCTTTTCGCCCGGTATCGGTTGCACTTGAAAACTAATTCTTGCCATTTACTCTCCTTCCGGTACTTGTCCGATCAGACGCGCGCCTGTTAATACCAGTTCTTTTCCCATGATCTCGTATTTCCAGTCGCCGTGAAGTCCACATTCGCTGTCAAGCGTTCCCTGATAGGTGTCCCATGTTTTCTGTGTTTCGTTGTAAATCTGTAAAGTTACCATTTCCGTTGACTGCTGCCGGGCGGCTTCTTCCTGCGTGTGCTGTTCTGCTGCCGTTCCCGCTCCGAAACCGGAAATAAAAGCCGCGACTGCTGCCGCTATGATATAGGATTCAATTTTTCTTTTACTCATTCGCTGCCGCTTCCTCGATTTCTATAATTTCTCTTAATACGCCTTCGATTCCCGGAAGGTATTTCAGATTCGGTTTTCTTGCTTCAAAAGATTTTCGTATGCTGTTGTCAAGATATGTTCTTTTGCAAATCGCGTCCGGGCATCTTCCCAGAAGTTTTTCTTCGATCTGCGCCGATACGAATATCACTTCCGCGTGTTCGGTTGTGATCCGTCCTCTGTGTGGTTCGATTCCCATTTTGAATACTGTGTATTTCAAGATCCAACCTTGCAGCGTTCGCATATCTTCGACAGCTTCCCGGAACGTCCGCGTTATTACAAGGATCTGTTTCATTCGCCGGATCTCCTTTCCAATGGTATCGGGTAGCCGTCAGGAAGTGCGTTTATTAACCTTTCTAACTGGATCAGTCCGATTTTCTGTATATTGACTAAGGCGTTCGGCTGACAGGTGTTTAACTCTGTCATGTTTTTATGTATGCCGGCCGTGATATCGGATCGGAAGGCGGGCGTTAATGGTTTGTAGAGTGTTTCCATTTACGCCACCTTCTCTTCCATTGCGAAAACATAGTCCATTTTATACTCCGGCATTAACGCACACGTTTTCAGTGCTTCGCCCAGTGTGAACTCTGTTCTTGCGTAGATTTTGTTCTGTGCGGACTTTTCAGAGATTCCCAACAGTTCCGCATACGCTTTGATCGTGATTCCTTTTCTTTTCAGGATCTCAACTAAATTCTTGTACATGGTTCATTCTCCTTTCTGTGGTGTCCCCTGTTCTGTCGTGATATAATCTTCTGTAGGAAAGGGGGTGTTATTATGTCAAATTCCGAAATTTCAAAAGTTCTGAAATCGTTGTATAACAATCTTGTAAATGAGATTGACATACAACGCGGCGGATCTCTTGACGACAGTTTGCAGCAGTTAGGCGATGCAGTGAAAGCCGCCGTCAAGGATGTTTATAATGAATATTGCGATCCGTCCGATCGTATCAACTAAGTGTTTGAAGCGTCCGTTCCGTCTGGTGCGGGCGTTTCTTTTACTGTGGCCGGGTTTCCGTAGGCAGTGCCGTATTTTGCAGTAAAGCAATTCATTAAGTCGGCCCATGCGTTATTGAACGCCCGGCGTGTTTCTTCTACCTTCGCGACTTTTCCCAGAATATTGTCGTCCGCTACTTCGACCGCGATTTCCAGTTTTGCCATGGTGGTTTCGCTCCTTTCTGTTGATTGATTTACCATAATGAGTAAGTCTGACTTAAATATATACTCACTATGGTATTTTGTCAAGTAATAAATTACCATATTGAGTAAATACTTTCTTTTTTCTTCTTCTTTGCATTTACTCTCTATGGTAATATTTTTCTTGACAATGTAATTTTTTTACCTTATTATGTAATTGTAACAAAAAGAAAGGAGGTTTATATCATGAATTTTCTTTCGAAATTAGACGCGCTTATGGCTGATAGGGAACTGAATAAAAGTCGATTAGCTGATGAAAGCGGGATACCTTATACCACTATTGTTAATTGGTATAAACGCGGTTACGACAATATGTCACTGTCTAATTTCAAGATTCTTTGCGATTTTTTTAATGTTACCATGGATTCACTGGCACGTGACGATGTGGAAGAATTAGAAAAGCGCGTTCCAAAACGAAAAGGCATACATATTTCGAAAGAAGAAGAATTTCTTGTTACTTGTTATCGCGAAGCGGATAGCCTAGATAAAGAACTTGCTTTACGGGCTTTACACGCTCGCGAAAAAGGGGACGCCGAAAAAATGGCATAAAATCCCATTCGAGGAAGATTCAGGGAAATATCATTTCCCCCGACTTCTGGAATTAGTGTTCCCGCCTGCGGCGGATTGCAATTCGCCGCATCTTAAAACAGTATACAAAAATAAAAACGCCCACGGCGGCAACCGTGAACGTTTTAATAGATTGTTACCTGTCGACAGAAAAGGCCGGCTGTAGTAACTCCCTACCAAGTGTTATTATAGCATGGGCCTTTTTCTTTTGAAAGGGCTTATTTTTTACGCCCTTTTTTAAAAAACAGAAAGGTTGTGTATATTATGGCTTATGCTATGAAAGTACCTGCTGCCAGTGCCGACGATCGGATCGTTGCGATCTATGTTCGTGTATCGACTGGGTATCAGGTCGATAAAGATTCGCTTCCGTTCCAGAAAAAGGAATTGAAAGCATATTGCAAACATATCTTACACGTTGATATGTCGCGTGTAGAGATCTTCGAAGATGCCGGGCGATCCGGTAAGAATACGAAACGGCCGGCATATGAAAGAATGATGCAGAAAGTCCGCGCCGGGCTTGTGTCTTACGTTCTGGTGTATAAGATCGACCGTATTTCCCGAAATCTGGTTGACTTCTCTTTGATGTATGATGATTTCAAATACAACCGCGTGACGTTTGTTTCACTGAATGAACAATTTGACACGTCTTCCGCGATCGGCGAAGCTGTCCTGAAGATTATTCTTGTATTTGCGGAACTGGAAAGAAAGCTGACAAGTGAACGCGTGAAGGATATTATGATCGGACGCGCCAACGAAGGGAAATGGAACGGCGCGCGTGTACCTTATGGGTGGGACTGGGATTCGTCCGCCGGGTGGCCGGTGCATTCCGAAAAGGAAGCCCCGTTCGGTCGGGCAATGTATGAAATGTATCTGGAAGTAAAGTCAACCGGAAAAATCCGTGATTATAATAACGCTCATAATATCCCAACGAAGCGCGGCGGCGAATGGACTTCGAAAACCGTCGGCGATTTTCTGCGTAATCCGATGAATAAAGGCGACTACCGATACAATTATCGGGAAAGCGCGCGCGGAAGAAAAAAGCCCGTTGACGAAGTTGTGTACCTTGAAGGTGTCTTCGAACCGCTTGTTGATCCTGAAATATGGGAAAAAGTCAATAAAATTATGGATATTAACCGAGATCAAAGAAATATGGGTGGATCGCACCCGGTAGAAAAGAATTGTAATGTCTTCGCCGGTCTGATCCAGTGCGGTTCGTGTGGTTCTGGTTATCTAGTGGGTAAAAAGGATAGGCGCCGAAAGAACGGCTTTACCCCGTCTATGTATTATTGTGGCGCAAAAACGCGGGCGATTCACTGTCAGAACCTAAACGTCAGCGACGTGAAGATCGGTCCGTTTGTGATTAACTATATATCCGCTATGGTCCGCGTATCAAACGAACGACGGAAGATCAAAACCCCGGAAGATCTAGAAGAAATGCTTCTGTCTGACAAGACCGTATTTGCCGATATTATGGGTTTATCGTCCGATAGCTTAAATAATACCTTTGAACTATTAACGGGTAAATCTGCCACGGGTGGCGCATTGTGGCGCGCTGATCTGGTGGATCAGGAAGGCGTGGCCGCTGATCCGGCAGAAATTGAAAGTCTGAAAGATCAAATCCGAAAATATGAACGCGCGAAAGAACGTCTGGAAGATGCGTATTATTTCAGTGACGACGGAATGAGTGAAAAAGAATATCTGGAAAAGAAAAATCGGTTTGATTCCGGGCGCGTGGCTGCCGAAAACAAATTGAAAGAACTGACCGAAACGCATATCGCTTCCGGTGTTGATGAATCCGCCTTCATGAAATCCGCTTCCGCTTTTCTCCTGACGCATAAGATCCGCGCCGGATCTCATATCGTATATAGCGATCTGGCCGGAATGGTCGAAGAAGAATCGATCAAAGAGTTTTTCAATCTGGTTTTGGATCATATCACGGTAAAAGATCGCCGCGTGACGGAAATCGTGTTCGCGAATGGTCTTTCCCATAAATTTATATACCGCGATTAAAAATGCAACGGAACGGGCGTTATAAGGTCCCGCGCTTTCAGTGTGGATTTTGTGAAGTGGTACAGAAACAAGCGGTTTAATTCTCCCACGGCGCCCGGTTCACATTAAACCCGGCCGGAACTTGTCAAACAGCATTACAACGCCCCGTTGCAACCCGTCAGCATTTACAAGGGCTTCGGACCTTCACAATCTCCCGCGGGCGGATCGTGGCTGCTTTAATTGCCGGGCGGCTACTGCTACCGCCCTGATCTTTATTTGATGATCTTTTCAAGTGCTGTTGTTAAATATCCGCCGTTGATTCCCGCCATGGTCCCCAGTTCCTTGTCGAGTTCTTCATCGGTGTTGCACAGATCATATAATTTTCTTAATTCTTCTTTTCTCTCTTTTTCTTTTCTTGTTTCCAGTGCGTGAAGCGGGCTTAAACTCTCTAAGATAATCAGAAAGTATTCTTCTGATCCGGTTGTTTCTTTCAGTTGTTTATCCAGTGTTTCGTCATGCTCCAGAAGTTTAAAGAATTTTTCTATTTCTTCCCAGTCTTTTTTCATTTTGTCCCTTTCTGCCGGGACTGCTGCCCCGGCTCTGTTTTGCTATAAGTATATCTGATTTATCAGACTTTTTACAGTTGTTTTTATAATGCTGTTTCGATGAATTCTGTTGCCGCTTTGATTGTTCTGAATGTGTGAAACTCTCTGAATCCGATCCCGTCGTCTTCTCTTACGTTTACGAAATATGCTCCGCGCGTTCCCTTCATTCTTTTGATTTCATATCCTTTAACAACTTTTACTGTTTCGTACATTTCTTTTTCCTTTCTGCCGGGGACTGCTGCCCCGGCTCTGTTTTTTCTTTATGCTTCTACTTCATAAGGCGATACGAAGAAGATTTCTCTTTCCGGCCATTCGAAGATCTTTTTCTTTTTCTCTTCGCTTCTTCTTTCGTTGAATCTTCCTGCGTGCTGAATTTCTACGAATTTAACAGTTTTCTTTGTTCTTCCTGTTATCTCAAATACAACCCCGCCTTTATCAATTCTCTGTCCGATTTCAAATCTTTTCATTTTGTTACCGCCTTTCTGTTATTTCCTCTTTCTGATTATATAATACACCTTTTTGATTATGTTGTCAATACTTTTGTAAATGTTTTTGATTATTTTTTTACTCTTAATCGTTGACTTTATAACCTTGTTTGTGTTATCCTTTGTTCATAGAAAGGTGGGTTGATAACATGGGTGTATCTGATAAAATAAAAGCCCTTCTGAAAATGAAAGGGCGTAAAATGAACGAACTTGCCGACTATTTAGGTATCGGGCGGCAGTCACTAAGCAATAAATTTAGTCGCGGCAGCTTTTCCGCCGAAGATCTAATAAAGATCGCTGACTTTCTCGGCTGTGCTTTGGCGTTTGAAATCGACGACGCACAAAAGATCATTCTTGATAAATCTGATATCCGAAATTAAAAAAATAAGCGCATCAAACACTTTTTTTGTATTTGATGCGCTTATTTTTTATAACGGTTCTGCGTATGATATTTCTATTGTGATGCTGAATTGATTTTCTAGTTCGTCAAGTACGTATTCATCACGCGAAGACAGGTACTTTAATATTTTATAGTTTCCGCCCGACACTTCCGCGTGAATATTCCTTATGTTTCCGCTTTTGATAAGTTTGTTTACTTTCGCGTGGCTTCCTTGTTTGATTGTTCCGATCGTTTCCCCGTGAATCGTCGCTTCTATCGTTCCGTCTGGTTGTTGGTTTAATTGTGTTTCTTCCCGCATTTCAAATTCATAGATTTTTTCGTCGTCTCTTCCTTCTTCAATCAATGCTTTCTTTGACAGTTTATAATCGTCGTTTTTCTCTGCGTATTCCATGATTGTTTCCATGTGCGCGTCGATGTTTTCCAGAATGTGCCGTTGCTCTTTGATTACTGCTTTCGGTTTTTCTTGCACCGCTTCTTTTTTCGGTTCTGTCTTTGTTTCCTGCTTGCCGAATATTTTACCAAGCAATCCCATTTTCTTTTTCTCCTTTGTGCATTTTAATTTTAAAAAATCCTTTATTTACGGGCTTTTTTTATATCGTGGAAACCGCGTTCATCTGACAACC
>ERZ827037.892-NODE-892-length-36027-cov-11.500361_pt1 | contig 36027 bp, 24 predicted proteins | sample MGYA00519924_ERZ827037 | MGnify/ENA primary metagenome ERZ827037 (study PRJEB31778, sample SAMEA3449250) | human gut metagenome | biome: human gut; feature: human-associated habitat; material: faeces | place: United Kingdom | collected 2010/2012 ...
TCAGCTTCGCTGACCAGAATCACGCGCCAAGTCTCACGGACGTTCGACTTGAATTTAAAACTCTATTAGTATAGAAGGTACAGGAATCATGTCAGAGAAAATTATTGCAGTTTCCGCAGGAAGAGAAATCACAGAAACAGAATTTAATGAATTTTTAAGCAAGCTTCCAGAACAGCAGCAGGCTTATGTAGCAACAGAAGAAGGAAGAAAGCAGGCATTAACTCAGTATGCAAACTACTTCTTATTCGAAAAACTTGGATATGACAAAAAGTATGACCAGGACGAAGCTTTCCTTGCTACAATGGAAGCTGTTAAGAGAGAACTTTTAGGACAGTACGCTTTAACTCAGGAGATTAAAGATATCCAGGCAACACAGGAAGAATGTGAAGCATACTACAACGAGCATAAGACAATGTTCGTAAAAGAAGCAAAAGCTACAGCAAAACACATTCTTACAGCAACAGAAGAAGAAAGTAAGAAAGTATTAGAAGAAATCGAGAGCGGTGTAAAAACATTTGAAGACGCTGCAAAAGAATATTCTACATGCCCATCTAAAGCACAGGGCGGAAGCCTTGGAACATTTGGCCGTGGACAGATGGTGAAAGAATTTGACGAAGCTGTATTTACTGCAGAAGTAGGCAAAGTAATCGGACCAGTAAAAACAGATTTCGGATATCACTTAATTCGTGTAGATGAGCTTACAGGTGGAGAACAGTCTGAATTTGCAGAAGTATATCCACAGATCATGCAGCAGCTCACAACAGAAAAACAGAACAAAAAGTATATGGCAGTACGTCAGGAAATGATCGAAAAATACGGTCTTGAATTTAAGTAAAAATTTAATATAATAATATAGGAAACCCCGTTCTGACAGGAATAAATCACCAGTAATTACCTGATTATTCAGGCTTCGTGAATTGCTGACGGTGGATTGAGATAATGATAATAATAAGATTATTGCAAAATTATCTTTATTTTTTTCTGAACTGGGGTTATAATAGGTTCGTATAACTTAGGGCGATGCTACCATACATCGACAACTGCGCAAGCAGATATTTATATTTATGGAGGTTAATAATTATGGCATTAGTATCAGCAAAAGAGATGCTTCAGAAAGCAAAAGCAGGACATTATGCAGTAGGACAGTTCAACATCAACAACCTTGAGTGGACAAAAGCAATCCTGTTAACAGCAGAAGAATGTAAATCCCCAGTTATTTTAGGTGTATCCGAAGGTGCGGGCAAATATATGACAGGATACAAAACTGTTGTAGGTATGGTAAACGGAATGTTAGAAGAGTTAAACATTACAGTACCAGTAGCACTTCATCTTGACCACGGTTCATATGAAGGAGCTAAGAAGTGTATCGAAGCTGGATTCTCCAGCATCATGTTTGATGGTTCTCATCTTCCATTCGAAGAGAACGTTGAAAAGACAAAAGAATTAGTAGCAATCTGTAACGAAAAAGGAATGTCTATCGAAGCAGAAGTTGGTTCTATCGGTGGAGAAGAAGATGGCGTTGTAGGAATGGGCGAATGTGCAGATCCTCAGGAATGTAAAGCTATCGCTGATCTTGGTGTAACAATGTTAGCAGCAGGTATCGGTAATATCCATGGAAAATACCCAGAAAACTGGGCTGGATTACAGTTCGACGTATTAGATGACATCCAGAAATTAACTGGAGAAATGCCTCTCGTATTACACGGTGGTACAGGAATCCCAGAAGATATGATTAAAAAAGCTATTTCCCTTGGCGTTTCTAAGATTAACGTAAACACAGAATGCCAGATTTCTTTCGCAGAAGCTACACGTAAATATATCGAAGCAGGCAAAGACTTAGAAGGAAAAGGATTTGACCCTCGTAAGTTATTAGCTCCTGGTGCAGAAGCAATCAAAGCTACTGTAAAAGAAAAGATGGAAATCTTCGGTTCTATCGGAAAAGCTGAATAATTATAGAATGTAATTGAGCTACTATAGAAATTATGGTAGTAACTATACTTCAAAAGAAAAAGGACTCTACCGATGGCGTGGTATCGTTTTTGGAAGATATACGGATATATCTTTCTTTATTCTACTACGTTTGTGAGGTAGAGTTCTTTTTTGTTTAGAATATTTCATTAAGAATAAATTATAAGTATTGTTGAATATGGGACAATATGGAAATATAATGTTTATGGTATCTTCATTCTCGTCAGGGAAAATAATAAATTGATATTAGAAAAGTTCTTTATTATTTAAAAGGAGTTAACTATTAAAATTGACAGCTCTTTAAGAAATATATACTGTATTATTTATGAGGAGAGATAAAGATGTGGCAATGGCTTTTCATGTAGAGTATAGTGAAAATAAGATTGATTAAAGACAAATTCTGTACAAGGAGAATTGCTGGTTAAAAAACTTGGAAGTCTTTGAGCAGTATAAAATGTATTACGGAGAATTTTCTGATAGAATAGAAGAAAGGTAAGAAATGACTAATTTAAATAATGATTTTATGGAATCTTATAAACATCTGGATAAAATATGTAAAGAAATTTTTAATAGTGAGAAAGGTGTTACTACATATATAGATACGATGAAAGAAGTAAATGATGGAAATAGATATGTCCCTTTATGGAATAAAACGCTATATAAGTTAAAACATTATAGACATATTAGAAATAATTATGTACATGAGGTTGGAACATCACAATATGATATTTGTACAAGAGACGATATAGAGTGGTTAAATAATTTTTATAAAGAAATTATGAAAACTACAGACCCTTTGGCTCGGTACAGGAGAGAAAAGAGTTCATATAAAGCTGTCGAGGATGTTAAATATATCAGATATACGGAAGGAGGAGAAGGGGAGCAACTACAATATCAGAATGTAAACTCTAAGAGCGATGATGGTGAAGGTTTACGACTTGTAAACATTATTTTAAAGTTTCTTATAATAATGGGAATCAGTTTAGCTGTGGTTTTGTTTATAATGCTTATGATAAGTTAATGGAAGATAAAACTAAATTTGATTCTTCAATTTAGCAATAGAAAAAAACTGTGTAAAATAAAAAAATTTTATTTAAAGAATTGATGAAAAAACAGAAAAATAAAAGTATAAGTTAGAGACTGCTGGTACAGATTCTACCTTATACTTTTTATTTTTCGTCTGTTTTCTTCAATTAATTCAGCCGATCATATATTTTGGTTTCTTCATAGAGCCAGTCTGCCAGTTCATTATTATAATCTCCCGGCAGGCATCGCCATGTCCAGTTTCCGCCCAGCGTAGAAGGTGTATTCATCCTGCCTTCCACTCCAAGTCCAAGAAAATCCTGCATCTGCATAATCGCAGTATCGGCAACACTTGCCCAGGCACAACGCATCATACCAATATGATAACCTTCTTCTTTTGTAAGACGGAGGTAACGAATAGCATTGTTTTGGAATTCTTCCGGAGCGGTTTCAAACCAGCCAAGAATGGTATCATTATCATGTGTTCCTGTGTATACAACGCAATTATTTGGATAACAGTGTGGAAGATAACCAGAACCAGTATCTCTGCTGTCAAAGGCAAATTCGAGGACTTTCATTCCTGGAAATCCAGTAGATGCCAAAAGCTGTTTTACGGAGTCTGTTAAGAATCCGAGATCTTCTGCAATGATAGGAAGTTTACCAAGTTTGTTCTCAATCGTAGTGAATAAATCCATGCCAGGACCTGGTTTCCAATATCCATTTTTGGCGGTGGAATCACCGTATGGAATGGCATAGTATTCATCAAATCCGCGGAAGTGGTCGATGCGGATCACATCGTAGATTTTTGACTGGTAAGCAATGCGGTTTACCCACCATTGATATCCAGTTTCTTTCATGTAGTCCCAGTTGAAAAGAGGGTTGCCCCAAAGCTGGCCGTCAGCGGAAAATCCGTCGGGTGGGCATCCGGCAACTTCGATTGGACAAAGGTTTTCATCAAGCTGGAATTCTTCCGGGTGTGCCCAAACGTCAGCACTGTCGTAAGAAACATAAATAGGAAGATCACCAATAATTTTTATATTATTTTCTTCTGCATATGCTTTTAATTTGTCCCATTGATAGAAAAACAAAAACTGAACCTTTTTCCAGAACAGGATTTCATCGGTAAGTTCCTGGCGGATGGCTTCCAGAGAATCTTTTTCTCTTTTCTGGAGAGTTTCCGGCCACTCCTGCCAGGATTGACCGTCGTAGTAATCTTTAATCGACATATACAATGCATAATCATTTAACCAGACGTTCTGTTCTTTACAGAAAGTCTGAAAACGTTCAGAAAGTACCCCGGATATGCGGGAACATGCTATTCTTAAGATAGAAAATTTATGGCTGTAGAGCAGGCTGTAATCTACTCTTGCTGGATTATCACCCCAGGAAATAGAAGCATATTCTTCTTCCTGTAATAGTCCTTCTTTTTTTAAGTCATCAAAGTCAATCATATATGGATTGCCGGCATAGGAGGAGAAGGACTGGTAAGGGGAATCCCCATATCCTGTTGGACATATCGGAAGTATCTGCCAGTATGTCTGTCCGGCACGATGTAAAAATTGTATAAAATCACGCGCACACTGTCCCAGTGTTCCAACCCCGTAAGGAGAAGGGAGGGAAGTGATCGGCATTAATATTCCTGCGGTTCTCATAAGAGACCTCCCGTTTTGTTTATATTTTTATTGTAATGTTAAACATAGTGCTACACTATCTTTTATTGTTTTATGAAATTGCTATAGTGTTCTGTCTTTTGAATTGGAAAATAATATTTATTTATCTCCGTTCAATTCCATAACACTTTCACCTTCAATCAAATGAAATGGTGTTGTTTTATGTGTTGCATGATAAGGATAATTAATTCGCTGCAGCATCAGGTCAACTCCCTTTTTAGCGAGCTGTGTTGTGTCCTGTTGTACAGTTGTAAGGCGGGGTACGCAGTATCTGGAAAGTGCGATACCATCATATCCAACGATGGAAATGTCTTCTGGTACTCTTTTTCCCATGTCATAGATTGCACGCATTGTTCCAAGGGCAATTAGATCACTCATTGCAAAAATAGCAGTGATAGCAGTATTACGGTTTAAAAGCCGCATAGCTGCCTGATAGCCCTCTTCCATGGAGAAGCGGCAAGGCTCATATTGCAGTCGCTGGTTAAATGAAAGTTTGCTGTTTTTAAATCCCCATTTTGCACCGGTAAATCTGCGGAAACTGATTTCTGTTTCGGTCAGATTACCGCCGACCACACCGATAGAGGTATGTCCCTTTTTAGCAAGATACTCAATGACGGACTGGGCAGCTTGTTCATCACAGGTTGTCACAGAAGAAAGATTGTCAAAGTCCAGATCACTACTGTTGTTGGTCAATAAAAGGCAGGGGATGTGGATGTGTGCAAAATCTTCTTTAAAATATTCTAAGTTACCACCTAAGAAAACGATTCCCTTTGGGTTGCGGTCGCGGCAAAGCTGGATTGCATAGTTTACTTCATTGGCATCTTCATCTATATAATAGGTAGAAACATTTTCTCCATTCTTTAAGAAGAGAGACTGCATCTGTTCTACAATGTCAGCAAATAGCAGGTTAGAAGTTCCTTTTACAATAAGAATCACAGAGGAACTGGACTGCATTTTCAGATGTCGGGCATTACTGTTTGGCTGGAAATTATTTTCTTCAATCACGCTCAATATTTTCTTTCTGGCCTTTTCGCTGACATCTGGGTGATTATTTAAAACCCGGGATACGGTTCCAATACCGTATCCCGATAAACGAGCAATATCTTTGATTGTCATACGCATTACCTTCCAAATAAATGATATGTAATATATTACCCTTTAACTGCTCCGGCCGCAACACCTTTAATAATATATTTCTGGCAGCTTAAGTAGAATACAATAACAGGGATAACTGCCATGATCAGGCATGCCATGATGGCACCCATATCTACTCGTCCATAACTTCCCTTCATGTACTGGATGATGATGGAGATGGTTTTGTATTTCTTAATATCAAGAATCAGGTATGGAAGAAGGAAGTCGTTCCAGATCCACATTGCTTCAAGAATACCTACAGAAATATAAGTTGGTTTCATAATTGGAAGGACAACAGAGAAGAAGGTACGGATAGGATTACATCCGTCAATCATAGCTGCTTCCTCGATTTCAACAGGGATAGACTTTACAAAGCCGCAGAACATAAATACGGCAAGTCCGGCACCAAACCCCAGATAAACAATAATGAGTCCCCATGGAGTATTTAATCCAAGTGTATCAGCAGTTCCTGATAAAGTGAACATAACCATCTGGAAAGGAATTACCATGGAAAATACGCATAAAAGGTAAATTAATTTTGTAATCTTGTTTTGTACGCGGGTAATGTACCATGCACACATGGAACAGCATACGAGGATAACGATAACAGAGAGAACGGTAATAAATACGGTCCAGCCTACTGCTTTGATAAAGTCGTATTTTGAGATACTGGTTAAATAGTTCTCAAGACCTACATAACTTTTTTCATTTGGAAGTTTAAATGGCTCTAAACTGATGAATGCTTTCTTTTTAAAGGAGTTCATCAAAACGATTAAAATTGGTGAGACAAATAATATGGAAATAAGGGTAAAAAATATAGTTGCAAAAATACCACTTGTTTTATTTTTCATTATTGCTGTACCTCCTTGCTCTTAGTAGCATAAAGCTGAATCATACCGATAGCGACAACGATGATAAAGAAGATAACCGCTTTTGCCTGACCGACACCTTCATATCCGACACGGCCGTAGAAGGTATCGTAAATATTCAGTGCCATCATTTCTGTCTGATGCATCGGTTCACCGCCTGTCAGGGACAGGTTCTGGTCAAAGAGTTTAAATGAGTTTGTAATTGTTAAAAATGTACAGATTGTGATAGAAGGCATCATGTTTGGAATCGTAACATGAATGAGACGCTGCCATTTATTTGCTCCGTCAATCATGGCAGCCTCATTTAAGGAGCCTGGGATTGCCTGAAGTCCGGCGATGTAAACAATCATCATGTAACCAATCTGCTGCCAGCATATTAAAATGACAAGACCCCAGAAACCAAGCTTTGCACTTAATTTCAGTGCCAGGTCAAATTTTTCAAAAATACCATCAAAGATTAACTGCCAGATATAACCGAGTACGATACCACCGATTAAGTTAGGCATAAAGAATATAGTACGGAAAATGTTTGTGCCTTTGATTTTCTGTGTCAGTGCAAGTGCGATAGCAAAGGCAAGAACGTTGATTAAAACTAAAGTTACAACAGCAAAAACTGCTGTAAAGCCAAATGCATGAGTAAATGTATTGTCTTTAAATGCTTCTACATAATTAGATAAGCCCACGAAAGAGGCATCTCTGATTGTAGTAAATTTGCAAAATGATAAGTAAATACCTTCGATGAAAGGAACGATGAAGCCGATGATAAATGCTGCGAATGTAGGAAGTACAAAAATCGGCCAGTATTTTTTAATGGACTTTTCCATAGTAGCAATAGCCTCCTTAAAAAATACAGGGAGGACGGTATGTCCACCCTGTATCTGAGATATGTTTATAAGTTTTTGTTTTAATTTGTTTCGAACTGTTTCAAATAGAGGAGTTTAAACTTGTTATAAAAAGTTATTTTGTAGCGGCAGCGGCTTCTTTAGCCCATCCGTCAACAAATGCATTCTGTACTAACTTCCAGTTTGCGTCTGTCTGATCTGCTGCATAAGTAGTAAGTGCAGAACCTAAGTCGTTCTTCCACTGTTCAGATGGCATTGTGGAGAATGTCCAGTCTACAGGAGTATAACCTTTTTCCATGTAGTCGTTTGCGATGTTAACCAGTGGGTTTTCAGATTTTAAGTTGTTTTTGAAAGGAATAACGAATCCCATTCCGTCTGCGCTGCACATCATCTTTGTACCTTCTTCAGAAGTTACGCACCAGTTTATGAAATCAAGTGTTGCCTGAATATCTTCTTTGCTTGCATTTTTATTTACACACCAGTAATTCTCTGTACCAGTACAAAGTCCCTGTTTCTCTTCGCCAGGAGCACCAATATAAATAGGAAGCATTCCAAGATTATCATTTCCGATATCAGCGATATCACCATATGCCCATGTACCATTCTGATAGAATACAGCCTGCTCTGTTGTGAATTCAGCTACAGCGTCATCACCAGTCTTCTTGCTTAACTGTTTTGCATCACATGTTCCATTGTTGATGTATAAATCCCAGATGTTACGGTAGTTATCAAGATAAGTACCTTTGATTGCTTTTGTATCTGTGATTCCGTCTTTCTGGTATTCATAGTAAATAGGAAGGTTTGCAAGATGTGTTTTAAATCTCCAGTCAGAAGAACCGTCCATACCAGCGGAAGTAAATGCGGAGAATCCTAATTCATCTTTTCTCTTTGTGATATCTTCAGCAACTTTCTTTAAATCTGCGAAAGATTTGATATCATTCTGTGTGTAACCAGCTTTTTTAAGAAGTGCTTTGTTGTAGATTAAACCGTAAGTTTCTGTACAGTAACCAACACCTGCGATTTCATCGCCGTTCTTTAATTCAAACTTATCACTTGTAAGTTCATTTAAAATATCAGAACCTGTTAAATCGTAGCAGTAATCTTTCCATGAAGCAAGACCTACAGGACCGTTAACCTGGAAAAGAGTAGGAGCTTCGGATTTACCCATCTCACTCTTTAAAGTAGTTTCGTACTGGTTTGCTGCTGCTGTTACTACTGTAACTGGAACACCAGTTTCGTCTGTGTATTCTTTTGCAAGTTCCTGCCACTGTTCATCTGCTTCTGGTTTGAAGTTAAGATAGTAAACAGAACCTTTGGATGAGTCCTTATCAGAAGATGCTTTCTTATCGGAACTTCCGCCGCCACATCCGGTGAGCATGGAACAAGCCATGATTGTTGCTAAGCCTGCTGCAAGTAATCGTTTCATTTTTCTCATAATAATGAATCCTCCTTTTTAAATATCCTTGCGTGTCTTGCGACTTAAGAGTATGTAACTATGTACTGGAACCGTTTTCGGAAATGTTTCCAGTTGCTTGATAAGCATATTATATAACTTATATGAGTAGAATTACAAGTATTTTTTGTCGAATAGAAAAAAATTGTTAAAAGTGATTGAAAAACATAACAAAAATTATACATATTGAACAAAGAACTTGACTGCAAAATGAATTTTTTTTAAAAGGGTATGGACAAACTAAAAAAAGTAGTGTATACTCAGCCTTAAATTACAGGGAAATCCTGTAAATTAAAATTTTTATTCCCCCCTGAACCGTCTCACTCCACTTTCTGAACGGTCAGGGCAAAGAAAAGGAGGATAACCGTCAGACTTGCGGTGCGGCAGTGTGGAGACCTGTCGTAATGTGGCGCGGAAGTAATCGCCGGCTGCGAGGTGATATCGTGCGGAGGCAGTATCACTAAAGTCTAAGAATATGGCAGAGGTAACATTAAAACATATTAAGAAAGTTTACCCAAACACAGAGAAGAAGAGCAAAAAGGGCCAGAAGAAGAGCAATCTTATGGTTACAGACGAAGGCGTATTAGCAGTTCAGGACTTCAATCTTGACATCAAGGACCGCGAATTCATCGTATTAGTAGGTCCATCCGGATGTGGTAAGTCCACAACACTTCGTATGGTAGCCGGCCTCGAAGAAATCAGTGGAGGAGAACTCCTCATTGATGGAAAGAGAATGAATGATGTAGCTCCAAAGGGTCGTGATATCGCTATGGTATTCCAGAGCTATGCGCTGTATCCACATATGACAGTTCGCGAGAACATGGAATTCCCATTAAAACTTCGCAAGATGCCAAAAGACGAGATGAATAAGAGAGTGGACGAAGTGGCAGAAATTCTTGATATTACACAGTATCTTGACCGTAAGCCAAAGGCATTATCCGGTGGACAGCGTCAGAGAGTTGCCATTGGTCGTGCGATTGTAAGAGAACCGAAAGTTCTTTTAATGGATGAGCCTTTATCAAACTTAGATGCCAAGCTTCGTAACCAGATGAGAGCAGAGCTTATCAAGCTCCGTCAGAGAATTGATACAACATTTATTTATGTAACACATGACCAGACAGAAGCCATGACACTTGGTGACCGTATCGTTATCATGAAGGATGGAATCGTACAGCAGGTCGGAACTCCACAGGAAGTATTTGACCATCCAGCGAACATCTTTGTAGCAGGCTTTATCGGTATGCCACAGATGAATATGTTTGATGCGAAACTCGTAGAACAGTCTGGGAAATACAGTGTAGAATTAGGTGGTGTTTCCATTATACTTTCCGAAGAAAAACAGGCAGCACTCGCTAAAAATAACGTAAAATCACAGGAAATCACCCTTGGAATCCGCCCAGAACACATCGCTTTAGCTCAGCCAGGCAAAGATGCCATCACAGGCAAAGTGGACGTATCCGAGATGATGGGAAGTGCGATTCATTTACATGTCAATGCCTGTGGAAGAGATACCATTATCATCGTACAGACGATGGATTTAACAGGTGGAGAAGATTTATCAATCGGAAGTGAAATCTCTTTCGCATTTGGCGGAAACGCAGTCCATGTGTTCAATAAAGAAACAGGGGAGAATTTAGAATTCTGATTTGCTGAGGGCTGTGCTTTGGATGAGGAGAAAAATAGAATTCACTTTTTTCTCTAAGTCTCTCCAACAAATTCCCTGAAGTTTCCAGCAAATACACTATAAAGACAGATAAAGCATATTTTGCGGCCTTGGAGCGAGTGTTCAACACTCGCTCCGAGGCCGCAAAATATGCTTTATCTGTCTTTATAGTGTATGTGTTCATTTTTTAACTCCATAAATTCAATATTGACATGTATATACAAGTATGATAATATAAAATCAACATGAAGCTCAGTTATTTAAAATCAAATTTTTATTATAGGAGGAGAAAAGTATGTTAAATGTAACGTTAGATTCCCTTGGATTAGAAACCGTACGCGGAGATGAGAGTTTTGTTTCGAGAGTACAGGATATGCCAGTTAGTAAAGAAGAGTTTTTCGATTTAACAAAAATGGCAAAGTACGTAGGTGTAACAGAACAGTTTAAGGATGTTATCAACACATTCCATACACCGGAAGGGGAAACTCCTGCAGGTTTTAAGCGAGAGCTTGTGATGGAAAAAGACGGTGTTGTAAAGGTTGATCTGGTAAGAGATATTTCTTATGATAAGAATGGTATATTAAGACCAACAAATGTATTGTTTTCTGCCGACAGTGCGAATCCATATGAAGTGGAACCAATCAGCCCTTTAATTTCCAATTTGACCTGTAACCCGGGAATCATTTACGATTTATTTATTAATAATCCAAAGGCTAATGTTGGAAATAAATATAAGAACCGTGATGAAGTTATGGCAGAAATCGGAAGAGTACTTGGTCCGGGATGTGATATCAGTGTGGAGCTGAACAATCCTTTTGAGCAGGATTTCAATAAGATTCTTGAAGAGGCAGAAAAATTTAGAGAAATGTTTTCTAGATATCGTGTAGTTATTAAAGTCCCTCATACAGGAGCCGTTACACCACAGAATGTAACCCAGCTTCTCAGTGGAAATAAAAAACTTGACAAGAGACCGGATCAGGTTGGAACAGAAGATGCACTTCGCGGGCATAATCTTGCATTGAAACTGCATGAACATGGATTCCGTGTAAACTTTACATTAATGTTTGAGCCGTTTCAGACTATGCTGGCAATGCAGGCAAGACCATACTTTATCAATACATTTTTAAGACATCGTCTTTTACAGTCTCAAAATATTAAAAAATATGTTGATATGTATGAAGTTTCAAAGGATAATAAGATTTTAGAGACATTAAAAGACTACTTTATCTCCTGTGATTATTATACAGAAGCAGATAGGGATATGGCATTGGCAGATGTTCTTGCATTTGGTAAAGATCTTCTTAAATACAGACATTTTGAAGATAAGCAGGGTCAGGATGGATTAGATGGTATGCGTCATAATCTGCGCGTATTAAAGAACTCCAATCTAAAAGACACACGTCTTATTGTATGTTCTATGGAAGGCCCTTACAACTATCCGGATATTGATAAACTCCTTACAGAACCAGAATTCCAGGATATGAATCACAAAGTCGTAATTACAGCAGAACCAAATTATCTTGCAAGATTTACATCTACGAATCAGGTAATCAGCTATCAGAGAAGATTTATGAATGCTGCAAATGGACAGAGCTAAATAGAAATCATATTTTTTTAAAATAAGATGTATATACATGACTGGATATATAGAAGAGGGGAAAAGTATGGGGAAGGCAGTTATTTTTGATTTAGATGGTACATTATTAAATACTTTAGATGATCTTGAAGATAGTGTAAATCATACCTTAAACTATTTTAAATACCCGAAACGAACAAAAGCAGAAGTAAGAAGCTTCATAGGCGGTGGCGCAAAAGCTTTAATAAAAAAATCTTTGCCAGAAAATGTAACTGCAGAAAAATACGAAGAAGTATTATCCTATTTTCAGGCTTATTATAAAAAGAACGCTGATAAAAAAACAGGTCTTTATCCAGGGGTAAAAAAGCTGGTAAATAAGCTTTCTGATGAAAATTATTCTATAGGAGTTGTTTCTGCGAAAGGTGATATTGTAGTAAAAGAATTGGTAGAATCATTTTTAGGAGACAAAGTAAATGAGACTTTGGGAGAAAAAGAAGGCATAAAAAGAAAACCAGCCCCGGATTCTATCTTAATCATGATGGATACGCTAAAATGCAAACCAGAAGAAACTATTTACGTTGGAGACTCTGAAGTGGATGTGGAAGCAGCCGCCAATGCGGGAATTAGATGTGCTTCTGTCACATGGGGATTCCGCGATAAGGAAGACCTTGAGAAGATTAATCCATTGTATATAGCGGATAATGTACAGGAACTCTATGAATTAATAAAGGGATAATTCTGAGTTGCTGCAGGTAAAGTAGACGCACCCAAAGAGAGAAGATACCCTATATTTGTGACTCTATCACTGTGGGTTGAATGTTCGCTTACAGGCTCACATTCAATCCTCGTTCTAAGGCCACAAATATAGGGTATCTTCTCTCTTTGGGTGCTGTCTTTGGCTGTTGAAGTAAATTCAGAATTGGGAGTTTTAATTTCGTAAATCAGGTAAAAATTTAAATTTCTTTCGGCGTCTCCTTTGCCATTCAGCAAATCAGAATCTTATGGTAATTTTCATGAAATTAGAAATTTGCTTTTACCCCCGTAGCCTTGCTAAAATTATGTTTATGAAAAAAATCACGGGAGGCTGTAATGAGGATTATGAGGAATAAGAATGATTGGATGCAAAAGAAGAGCATTATTATTATATTAGTGGTTCTTTTATTAGTAGCAATTTTAGCTGTGGCGGCAGAACTTGGAATGAAGAGTGGTGGCAGGCCGAATAAAATAATAGAAAAAATTACGAATGGAAATAATAATGAAGATAATTCTAATTCGGATTCCAATAATATGAAAGAGAAAGATAGCGAGAAAGAATTCGAGGATGATACGAACAGTGAATTGAATACGGGATATGGCTATGAGATGGATGTACTTTCTGATAAGAATAATTCAACGGAGGAAAAGACTGTCTATGAAAAAGGCTATGATCTTCCAGTAGATAAGCAGGAAGATAAAACAGCAAAAAAAGAATTACATGAGATGATGCAGGCTGTCTGGCCTATTTATGATAAAAGCGAAAAGGGTGATACCAGCAATGTAGTATTACCGAGTAAGACTATAAAAAAGATATTAGATAAAATAGAAAGCTGTTCTGTTCCGGCATTTTTTAGCGGAAGAGAAGAACATATGCGGAATGCAGATAAATTTGATGGATTTTTAAAGAATGCACAAAAAGGAGAAAAGGATAGTATCATAGTATATGAAGTTCACGAAGATGGCGGTGTTGGACGGAATAAATATATATTTGATGGACAAAATATGTATGTTTTATATGTCGGCTCCGTCTGGAACAATGATGAAGATGTAATCAGTATTGACACAACATATACGAGAATAAAAGAATGGAACTACACAAAAGATGGCTGGTTTACTGGAGAATTCTGCGTACCAGAACCACCGGAAAGATCTGAAACGGTAGATGGAAGGTTTAGGATTCTGGTTTAATTCAGTAAACAGATAGACGAAGCCAGGAAGCAAACGAATCTATATTTATGACTTTAGTCGCGGCGTGTTGAATGCTCGCTTTCGCGCTCGCATTCAACACTTGCTCCGAGGTCATAAATATAGATTCGTTTGCTTCCTGGCTTCTGTGCTATGGCGGTTGGAGTGAATTAAACCTAGAAACGGAGAGAATTTGAGGAAGAAGAGTATAAAGTCTAAGCCCATCTGGTGAATCCTCAAATCTCTCCCCAACGATAAATGGTAATAATTTCCTCTCCAGCCAAAGCACAGCTCTCTGGAAGATAAATAAAGCATATTTGTGACCTCGGAGCAAAGGTTGGATGCGAGCGCGAAAGCGAGCATTCAACCTGCAGCGACTAAAGTCACAAATATGCTTTATTTATCTTCCAGAGAGCGTCAACTTTGCCTGCGGCAACCCCCTATTTATCGTTTCTTCAACTTTGGAGCCAACGGCATATCCCACCCATGATGGTCAGTATGCAGCAGCTTATGAGACATACGAGAAAGAGGTTTCTCCAGATACTCTTCATAAGTCTTTAACACTTCCGGATTCTCATGCGAGAAACGACGTTCGTTCTGGGAATCAAGGAAGTAGAGGTTCTTGGAGCGAATCTCAGCCATTTCCTTCCCTTCGTGGATTGGCTGTCCACCACCGCCTACGCAGCCGCCAGGGCAGGCCATAACTTCTACAAAGTGGTAGAATACTTCACCGCGGCGAACGGCTTCGATTAACTTTCTTGCGTTGCCAAGTCCACTTACTACGGCAACTTTAACTTCTGTGCCGTTGATGTCGATAGCAGCTTCTTTCCAGCCGTCCATTCCTCGTACACCGTGGAATGCATCTGGGTCAGGGTTCTGTCCTGTTGCAAGATAATAGCAGCTTCTTAAAGCAGCTTCCATAACACCACCGGTTGTTCCAAAGATTACGGCAGCACCAGTTCCTTCTCCGCAAGGAGAGTCAAAGTGGTCTTCTGGAAGGCCGTAAACATCAATGTTGAGGGACTTCATGTAGTCAACGAATTCGCGTGTATTTAATACAACATCAACGTCAGGACCAGTTCCTGTACTGTCCATAGTAGGAAGTGCACATTCGGCCTTCTTTGCGATACATGGCATGATGGAAACGCTGAAAATGTTTTCAGGATCTTCATGAATCTTATCAGCAAAGTAGTTCTTGATGATGGCTCCCTGCATCTGTTGAGGAGACTTTGCAGTGGAAAGGCAGTCTACCATGTCAGGATACTGGGATTTTAAGAAACGAACCCAGCCAGGACAGCAGGAGGTAAACATTGGCCACTGGTAGTCTTCTTTATGTTTCAGTCGTTCTAAGAACTCGCTTCCTTCTTCCATAATAGTAAGATCGGCAGCGTAAGTTGTATCAAATACATAATCAAATCCCATCAGACGAAGTGCACCGGCAAGTCGTTCTGGGGAAGCAAACTTACGGGAAAGCTTGAAGGCTTCAGCCCATGCGGTACGAACAGCAGGAGCAACCTGAACAACTGTAGTTTTTCTTCTTGTATTTAACATACCGTTCTGAGAGAATACCGGACGTTTATCGTCACGGCCTGACAGAGCAGCAACTGGACAATGAGTGATACACTGTCCGCAAAGAGCACAGTCGGCTTCTTTAATATTTCTTCCAAGAGATACATTAACGGTGGTACGGGAACCAGTTTTGGCGATATCCCATACTTTTAAAGACTGTACTTTATCACAAATCTGGATACAGCGCATACATTTGATACATTTGCTCTCGTCACGGATAAGAGGAAAGTCCATAGGCCACTTCTCTTCTGTAATGTGTTGTTTGAAAGTACCACTTCCGAATTCAAGGTCGTTGGCAACTTTCTGAAGCTGGCAGTTTCCACTTCGAACACAGGTAGGGCAGAAGCAGTTGTGCTGTGAGAGAATCAGCTTAATATTGATTCGGCGGGCATCACGTACTTTTGGGGAGTTTGTGTAAATCTCCATTCCTTCTTTTACTGTATTGTTACAGGAAGTGACGAGCCTTTCGATACCTTTTATTTCTACAACGCAGACACGGCAGGCACCGATTTCGTTGATATCTTTTAAATAACACAAAGTAGGGACAATCATTTTTGCCTCTCTGCAGGCTTCTAAAATCGTAGTTCCCTCTTCAACGGAGATAGGAACGTCATTTATCTTAATATTTACCATTCTTCAACTCGTCCTCCTTTAAATACTCCATAACCAAAACGGTCACAGCGCAGGCAGCGGTGTGCTTCCTGATTGGCCTCTTTGCAGGTCATGCCGTTCTCCACGATATTGAAATCCTTTTTACGTTCTGTAGTATTTCTTTCCATCATAGTAACACGTCCGCAAGGTGTCTTGTTCTCAATACGAGGTTCTGGAACAACAACGCCGCTTTCAATCTTATGATTGAATCCGAGGTAGTTGTCGATGTTGGCAGCCGCTACTTTTCCGGCTGCGATAGCACGGATAACGGTAGCAGGTCCGGTTACACAGTCTCCGCCGGCAAATACACCATCTTTTTCCGCAATAGAGCTATCCTTCTGTGCTAAGAAGCGTCCACGCTTTGCAGGGATGCCTGCACGTTCAAATGGTTCAGAAACGATATCCTGTCCGATTGCAACGATAACAATATCACAAGGGATATGTATAGGTTCTCTTCCGGAATTTGCAGGAGAAGGACGACCGCCAGTAATCAGGCCGATAATCTTAGGGTCAGCAACCATAGCAGTTACATACCCTTTTTTATTTGTTTCGATTGCCTGAGGGGCATGGAGTTCAAGAATCTCTGCACCCTCTGCGATAGCAGCCTCGATTTCGTCCATGAGGGCAGTCATATCAGCCTTTCTGCGTCGGTACATAACACTAACGTTTTTAGCACCAAGACGGATAGCAGAACGGGTAGCGTCCATAGCCACGTTACCACCGCCGACAACGATAACATTTTTGCCTGTAAAATCAGGTGGATTTCCATCTCCGATATCACGCAACATCTGAATAGCGGAAATAACACCCTTAGCATCTTCGCCAGGAATACCAAGCTTCTTATCTGTATGTGCACCGATAGAAATATAAACTGCATCGTAGTTTTCTTTTAACATCTTAAAGGAAATCTCTCCATCTCCATCACCGATGCAGGTATTCATCTTTGTCTCAACACCTGTAGCAAGAATGTTCTGAACATCTTCAGCAAGACGCTCTTTTGGGAGACGGTAGTTAGGAATACCATAGTAAAGCATTCCGCCGAGTTCTTTTCTCTGTTCAAAAACAGTACACTGATGTCCCATCTGCTGTAAATAGTAAGCAGCACTTAAACCAGAAGGACCGCCACCGATGATAGCAATTGTTTTACCAGTAGGTTCGCAGCATTCTGGAGGTGGCACAAGACCACAGTGGTCAGCGGCGTAACGCTTGAGCCCGCGGATATTTACCGCATCATCCACGAAGTTACGACGGCACTTTGTCTCACAAGGATGTTCACATACGAGTGCACAGGAAGTAACAAATGGGTTATCTTTACGGATTAACTTAACAGCATCTGCATAACGTTCATCTGCGATAAGAGAAATGTAACCAGGAACGTCAACACCGGCAGGACAAAGAGCAACACAAGGAACCGGCTGTTCCAGATGACAGGAACAATGTCCGTTCGTGATGTGTTCAATGAAATCTTCACGAAAACCTTCTAATCCTTTAAGAACCATTCTTCCGGCCTCATAACCAATGGCACAGTCGGCACTGTCATAAATGGCTTTTGCAGTACGTTCAATTAAACTAAGTGTTTCTAAAGTGGCTTTTCCATCCAGTACATCTTCTAACATATCTTCAAGAACGCCCAGGCCGATACGGCAAGGAACGCATTTTCCACAAGTCTGTGCATGAAACAGCTTCAGGAAAGAAGCAGTCATATCAACAGGACACAGTCCGGGAGGACTGGCAATAATTCGGCGTTCCAGATCTTCGTACAGATTGTCAACGACTAACTGGGCCTTGCTTTTTTTTCTGACCTCAAGTCTACTCATAATCTCCTCCATTCACAGGGATATTGCCCCGATAGCAAAAAATAGTCTCAATGACGCGATTATATCATATGAGAAAAAATTTGAAAAGAAATGATAATTTATTATCATTACAATAAAAATGTTATAATAATAACAATTTGCAAAAGAAAGCAGGAAGAGAGCATTAATTTATAAAAAAGACAGAAAAAACCACATCAAATGATAAAATATCATCGATAAATGTGGTTTTTCTTTGCATTTTCTTCAAAAATGTATAGCAAAATATTTTGAAAAAGTATTAGAAAAAATAGTGCTTACAAAAGAAAGCCGCCAGATTGTAATCTTTTTTTAACAATCGGTCCAGCAAGGACAACGAGAATGATTTTCACAAGGTCACCAGGGATATATGGAATTACTCCGGCAAGCAATGCCTGGTAAAAGGTAAGGTGTGCCTCGATGGCAAGCCATGCCGTACCAAAAATGTAAGCAACAATAGTACCGATGGCAAGACCGACAATCTGCATACCGCGGTTAGAAAACTTTTCAAAAGCAAATCCACAGATGATTGCCATTGGAATAAATCCGATCAGGTATCCACCAGTAGGTCCTAAAAGCTTTGCAAAACCAGAACTAAAACCGGAGAAAACAGGGAGTCCTGCAATACCAATAAGAAGATAGATTAGATAACTTATTGTTCCAAACTTCCAGCCAAGCAGACATACAGTCAGGTAAATTGCCAGATTTGTTAAAGAAATCGGAACGGGGCTGATTGGAATCGGGATGGAGAGTGGTCCTAAAATACAGGTGATGGCAGCCATAACAGCGATGAGTGCCATCTGGAATGTTGTAAAAGATTTTTTCTTTGTAGTAGTAACAGCAGACATGATAATTTCCTCTCTAAAATGTATTGTTAAAAATAAAACTGGCTCCATTATAAAAGAAGTAGAACGAATTGTCAACCATAAATAAAAAATAAGTTAACAATGCTTTTCTGATTGACAGGGAGCTGACTTTGGCCTTTCTTTCGCCACACAAGTAAATTTTTTCAAAAAACTAGCATTCTGCACAAATATATTGACATTTTTTGCGTTTTTTTGTAAAATTAAAAATGGGACTAAAAGTATCAAAAAGAAAGGGAGAGAAAGTATGAAGCAACGATTTTTAAGTATTTTTCTTGCGTTAGCCTTAATCATTCCATTCTTTCCGCAGGTAACTTTACCAGCGAAAGCAGCGGAAACGACAGCAAAAACGCAGGATGAGAACAGTAATGAAAACACGGATGCTTTTGGAATCAAGATGGATACAACCATTGATACCAAAAAGGAAAAAGCGAATAACCCTTATGGAACAGAAGGCTGGGTAAATCTTTTTACCGTACCGGAACTGTTTGTTTCACAGGGGTATGATGGCTACAGAAGTTTTGAAACCTATAATTATAATAATGACAGAGATCATAAAGAAGGTTCCATTGGAAGCATAACAGACGGAACTCGGACAGGTAAAAAAGAGGAAGGGAACAAAAACGGATTTACCATTATGGATACGACCCTGTCGATGCAAAGGGCGAAGGGCAGAAGCGCTATGTAGCTGTTCTTGGTTACTGGCTTGGAGGAAAGCGTCTGGAGCTTTGTATTGCAGATAAAGACGGAAACAGAGTAAGTAATACTTATGCTATTGGAGGGGAAAAAACTCTTGACTATCTGGAACAAGCAGATGCATTTGAAGATACAGGATTTGTTTCTGTGGCAGCAGGCGATTTTAACGGAGATGGAAAGGATACGGTTATAGCCTATGCTCCGTTGATGGAGTCGGACAGTGAACAGCCTCAGTTGTGGGAGTTCTCTATCGATAGTAATATGCAGTTACAGAAAACAGGAAATGTCTGCAATATATTTGATATTTTAGGTACAGGGAATATAGCAACAAAACATTCAAAGAATGGAAGAGTATTCAGAAATACACCAGTTGTTCAGATGACAACAGCAGATACAGACAAAGATAGCGTAGATGAGCTTGTTGTCACAGCGGGAATGAACAATACGAAGGCGGATGTAAATAACCGCCAGTCGAGAATGTTTGTTTATGATAATATCACAGAGGAAGAAAAAGGGTCTTACTGGAATAAAACTTTTGAGTTAGATACCAAAGGATATAATAATGGTAACCAGAGACTCCGCTGGGCATCTTCTTCTGTAGGTAATCTTGTTATGACCGGCAGCGGTGCGGACTATCCGGAGATTATCACAGCAGGATGGGTAGATAAGAAAACAAATGACGGTGCGGATCTGACCCATGATATCGGCGCATATGTAACATCTTGTAGTAAAACAACTAAAAAAGGTAATTCTGCAATAGGAACGTATGCGAAAAGTGAAGTACCAGCCATAGGAAGTAATGGACAGCCACAGGTCAGTGGATTTACAAAGGATGGACATTACAGAGATGATGTGCAGTCCCTGGTCGTTGTAGATACCTTTGCTGCAGATGGTGTGAATGCAGAAGCCTCTATACTGATCATGGATACGGTATATACCTATGAAGCAGGGAAGGGCCTTAATGAGGAATACCGTACAGATTATTTTAATCACAGTGATAATGGAATTGGTGGCTCTATCATTACAAATGGATTAGTACAGGATGCAGTATCCGGTAATTTTTCCGGCAATGAAGAAGGCAAAGAGCAGATCGTATTTACAACCTGCCAGAAACGTGCATCTCGTAACCAGTATTTCTATAAGACCTACACATACAAAAAGACAGGTAAATCTTCCTGGAAATGTAACTCAACAGGATATCGTATCAGTAAGAAAGGGAATGCGTACACATCTTTATGTGCACCAGATATTGACTCAGACAGTACGATCGCAAGAATTAAAGATGTATCTTTAACTTATACAGAGCCGGAAGTGCTTGCACTTCTTGAATCAACTCCATATTTTTCTGAGGTAGACGAGGGAGATATCGGCAATAGTGAAACTGCCTACGGCAAGGAGAATGGAGAGGGAACTTCTGTATCAACAGCAGAGGGACTTACCACGAATATCGTAGCTGGTTTTGAGTGGTCTGTTGATGATATCTGTGCCGGCTTTGTATGTGGTGCCGGCTTTGAGACGAGCATAGAACAGGGATATACCTGGGAGACTGCTACGAGTACGACAAAGAAATTTTCCTTAAATTACTCCAATGATACGGGAGAAAATCAAGTTATTGTTTACAGAAGACCGGTTACAACATATCGGTATGAAATTAAAGGAACAAAAGATACGATGGTACTTGCGAGACAGGGTACTCTGCTGACAAGTATGCTTCCGGTGGATGAGTATAATGAGGCAGCTCAAAGCTATGAACTGGAAGAAATCGCAGATGGAACACTTGCCACACCGGGCAATCCATTCTCTTACCGTTCAAGTACAGCGGGTCTTAATAATGTGGCAGAAAGCAAAATAACTACCCAGTATGGAAAGGAAGGAACGGTAACACAGGAATTTTCAACAGAGACAGAACAGGAAAAGACATTTACCTATGACCTGAATGCTTCGTTTACTGCTTATGGACTTGTATTTGGAGTAAAAGCAGGCGGCGGTGCCGGTACAACTTATTCGGAATCGCAGTCTACGATTAATACAGAGGCGATTACAAAGACGGGTGCAGTTACAGGTAAACAGGTAGAAGGTTATGATTTTAACTGGAAATTTGCACATTGGACAACAAAGGTAAATGGTACAGAAATACCGGTTCTTGGTTATGTGCTTACGAATGTTATCGCACCTCCGTCTCCACCGGAAAATCTGGCAGTAGAGAGTGTAACATCTGATTCTGCAAAGATTACATGGGATGCAGGAGAAAGAGGAGCTGATGAATATCGTATTTATCAGATTTATTCTGATGGAAGTGATATTCAGATCGGAACAGTCGATGGAACAGAGAGTACATACGAAGTTACAGGATTAAAACCAGATACATCCTATACTTACGCGATTAAGGCTTATAAAGAAGGAAAGAAAGGGGATGCGATCTCCGGAGAATCTGTTTTCAGTGAGAAGCTTATTGTTACGACACTTCCGGAGAAGATGGGAACTGTCACCATCACTAATCCAGAAAATGCAAGTGTAAAGATTGGCGGAAGTGCTGTATTTAAGGCGGATTTATCCAGTACAGCTTCTGATTACAGAGCAACTAATTACAAATGGCAGCGAAGAGAAAAAGGTGGTAAATGGCAGACGATTGACGGAGCAAAATCCAGTAAGCTTACACTTAATGATCTTACAGAAGCAGATAATAATACAGAATATCGCTGTATTTTCCGCGTAAGTTACACAAGTGCCAGCTCTCTTATTGAATATTACAGTAAGGCAGCGACGCTTACAGTTGGTGAAACTGCAGTTGCCCCAGAACTTACGATAACCGGACATGATAATACGGGAAATGGAACACTTGCCAAACCGTATGCCGGCAAGTCCGATTATAATAAGAAGACAAGTACAACAAAGCAAAAGATAGAGACAACACAGAATATTACGATAGAAAAATCAGGTGCACAGCCAGAGTTAACAGTGTATACAGATGGAGATAAGACTGCACCGAAGTATTACGGTGTTGGAAAAGATGATAAGGAAAATATAGTATATTATCAGGTGGCTAAGAACGGCGATACATATACTGCAGGAGATAAGATTACATTTGCTGAAAAGTATTCCTATACGAATCTAAACGGTGCTGCAGTTACAGATGTTCCAACAGAATTTAACAGTGGAAAGGATTCTATAACTGTAACGAAAGATAATGTTACCTATTATCTTCAGGCGAAGATTACCGGAAAACCGAGAGCAGGTATCAATACAGGAAGCAGTGGAGTTACGTCAACAGACAGCCGTCTGGAATCTATGACAGGAATCACATATTACTGGAAATCAAATAATGGATATTATACATATGATTCTTCCACACCGAATACGCCAGGAAGTGCTGTGACTTTATCAGATGCCGATAAAAATGCATTATATGATGTTTACCACAAGGCAGATACGAAAGTTGTTGTTGGAAGAAATGAAACCTATACAGTAAGTGATACAAGTACAGTGAATGGAAAGCAGGAGACTACTTATGAAAATGAGAGTCAGTACGGATTTGCTCTTGTAACGATAAGTAGTGGCGAAACGACAACATATACAATCACTTCTATTCAGGAGGATGTAGAAGAAACTTACACAGTAGGAGATACAGAACTTGCTGGTTTTGATCCGGCGAAGCTTACGCTTGTGACAAAGCAGGTTATCAATATCGTAGAGACACCTGTATATACGACACAGGCTGGGGATAGCTTAACTCTTCGTGCAAAAGTAACAGAAAAGGACAACAGTAAGGCAGCGGCAGGTGCATCTGTAGAATTTAAGATTGTAAATACACAGACGAATGGAGTAGAGACAATCAGTGCAACGACAGATGCCAATGGTGCAGCATCCGCAAAATGGACAGCAGCTACGAGTGGTCTCTACAGCATTCAGGTAAATGTTCTTGCCAAATCCGGTTATACAGCATCGGCAACGAAGGCACAGTATTATAATGCAGGTGGAACGTACGAGACAAACACAACAGAATACCGTCTTGTATTATCCAGTGCAGGAAAGACTTTGACAGGAACCATGACCTATGGTGGAAGTGTTAGTTATGAGCTTCAGGAAAGAGCCATTACCGTTTCCTCAGATGCGGCAAAGGCACAGACTGTTGGGGAGTGGAAGAAGTCAGAAAAGACTAATCTTACTTATACGGTAGAAACAACAGAAAAAGACAGAAAGAAAGTGGATGAAGTTAAACAGCCATTATCAGTGGCAAGCTATAATTTCCGCGTTTATGATGGAGATACGATTGATCCACAGAAAGAACTTGCAGCGGCAGCTTTACAGGTAACAAAAGCAGCAGTAACAATTACACCGGAAATTAAAAATGGTGTAACCCCGTCTAGTGCTTCTGACATTACTTTAAAGGTGGAACCGGAAATTTCGGGAGTGAACCTTAATGATGTTCTTAATGTGAACTGTGGATATTTTACCGATAAAACAGCGACCGGTAAGTTTGATGTTATACTTTCCTACAAGACGGACAGCAATGGTGCGGTAACAGATAAAGTAAAAGCATTCCAGAATAATTACACAGCAGTATTTGAAAGTGCAAGCTTTACTGTAAAACCAGATAGTGCACAGGTGAAGTTTTCCTGTGGAGAAAATGGTACGATTGTTGGACGTTATGCGGATAACTGGTATCCGATGGCATCTGGAAGTAACCAGACCAAAGGAACGAGACTTCGTTTTGCAGTGGCACCAAACAGTGGCTATGGCGTAGCTAAGTGGATTATCAACGGAACGGATTACGCAGTAGATGCAAAGAATCTACCAGAGGGAATGCGTATTTCTGAAGACGGAAAGATCTTAGATGTAGCTTCATTTAATCCGGCATCACAGACCGCATCAACAAATCCAGGTCATACAAAAGACGGCGTTCTTACAGTAGAAGTGAGCTTCAAGAGTACCTCTCATGAGATTACTTACAATGTAGATGGTAAAGGAGGAACCTTAACAGCCGTTAATGAAAATGATAAGAAGATTAATTCTGGAACTAAGATTACACAGGGAAGCAAGGTAACATTTACTGCAGAACCAGAAGAAGGATATATCGTATCTGGCTGGAAAGTAGATGGAAAGACTTACAAATGGCAGGACAAAGACGAGGATTATCTTGGAACAACATTAGTTCTTGAAGATATTTCCAAGGATGAAAATGTAATAGTAAGCTTTAAGAAGAGCACAGCTTCCTACAAAGTAATTACCAGTGTAGCAGATGAAGATGGAAAGACCGATACTTCTCTTGCGAAGGTAACAGCAATCAACGCAGAGACAAAAGAAGCGGTAACAGATCTTACTTCTATTAAAGAAGGAACAACACTTACCTTTACAGCATCTGTAGCAGATAAGACAAATCATATGGTAAAACTGTGGCAGACAAGTAAGGATGGTAAGACCTGGGAAGATGCAGCGTTAAGCGGCGGAAGTAATACATTTACCCTTTACAATATCAGTGGAAATCTGTATATTCGTCCGGTGATTACCATCGCCCAGAAATACAGCTTAAAGTATAAGGTTGTATTAGATGACGGCAAACCTAGTGAGACAATAGTAACAGATAAAAAGATTGCAGAACTCACAGCGACAAGCAATGGTCAGGAAATTGCAAGTGGGGAAAGTCATTCCGCATATATTCCGATAGAATTTGCCCTCACTTTAAACAATGATTACTATGTCACTGGCTGGAGTAAGAACGTGAAGGCAAGCGAAGATTTATCAGGAGCAAGCCTTGACGCACTTGACAGCAATACAGAAGTCGTTGTTACTATCAAAGAAAAACCGGTTGTGACAATACCATCCGGTATCTCGAATGGAACTCTTACAGTAATCTACAAAGATGCCGCTAACAAAGATATATCGGTATCAAATGGAGATCATGTTCCAAATGGTACACAGTTGCTTGTTACATTAACACCGGAAAAAGGCTATGTTGTTGATGAGGATGCGTTAGGTACATCAATAGAAACAGAATATACCGATGAAGATAAATCTGGAAACACAACAGACGCGAAGTCTTACAAGGTAGAGAATGTAATAGCTAATGTAACCGTAAAAGGAGCATTTAAAGCACTTGGAACACATAAAGTAACTTATGAACCTGTAATTGCTTCAGGTGAGAGTGCAAACGGAACCTTAACCGCAAAGGCAGATAGAAAGCAGATGGACATTTACAAGATTGACAAGCTTACTACTGGCGAAAAGGTATATGAAGGAAGTACACTGACATTTACGGCAGCACCAGATCAGGATTATTCTGTTCAGGAATGGCGCGTTAACGGTAAGGTCTTGAAAGAAGATGGAATCAAAGTTACAGATTCCACATTAACGATTGCAAATGTCGAAAAAGACTATACAGTAACCGTACAGTTTAAGAAGTCAGGAAGTGACACAACAATCGCTGCCGGAGCAAACGGAAAGATTGTCAGTGCAGTAGCAGGAAAGGTAGATCAGATTGCCAATATTGAAACTGGATTTGTCCTTGCTTCCGGAGCAACGGTAGATATTACAGCACAGCCGGATACTGGATATAAGGTAGGCTGCTGGAAAGTAAATGGAAAGGTTGTTGATGGACAGACAGGCAATACGTATACTTACACAGCTGATGAGAACGGCACAGGAGCCGCAATCACCGTACAGTTCGTACAGATTGATTATGCAGTAAGCTGGAGCGCAGTAAACGGTACAGTGAAAGCAGAGGATACATCAGGTACAGAATATGAAGGCAATAAAGCCGATATACGTGGCGGAAGTAAGGTGACATTTAGTGCAACACCAAAAGAAGCTTATAAAGTAAGCTGCTGGAAAGTAAATGGAAAGGTTGTAGACGGAGAAAATGCAAATACATTTACATTTACTGTTCCAAGTGGTGCAAAAGAGACACCAGAAGTTGCTTCTTATAAAGTAGAGGCAGTTTGTGAGAAAGACCAGTTTACATTAACTTATGCACAGCCTTCTAATGGAACGCTCACAGCAAGGGGAGCGGCAGGCGAAGTTGCAAGTGGCGATAAAGTAAATGGCGATGAAAAATATACATTTACTGTGAAACCGGATGCAGACTATATCGTTGAAAGCTGGAAAGTAGACGGTCAGGTAATTGACAGCCACAGCACTTCCTATGAAGTGACAGTAAAGAAGAATACAGAAGTTTCTGTACGGCTTGTTCCTGCGTCTTATAAAGTAACTTATAAAGTAAACAATGAGCAGGGTAAACTTCTTGTTGGTAAAGATACAGAGGAAAAGACCGATGGAGAAATTTCAGCAGCATATGGAACAAGTATCAAGTTTACTGCAGTATCCAATAAATTCTGTCATATCAAAGGCTGGAAGCTTGATGGAACAGAAGTCACAGATACGACAGAGGGAATAAGCATAAGTGCAGATGGTTCTGAACTGACTCTTTCCGAAGTTAAGAAAGAGCATAGTGTAGAAGCAATATTTGATGCAGCTACAATGTATGAAGTTTCTTACGAAGTTGATGAAACAAGTGAAGGTGTTGCTTCTAATGCAGGAACTCTTAATGCGAAAGCTGGCAACACAGACCTTAAGCTTAAAAAAGATCAGACAACCACAGTAGAAGGTGGAAAAACTCTTACATTTACGGCAGTTCCAGTGAGTGCAGACTTTATGGTAGCAGGCTGGTATGTGAATGGTAAGAAAGTAGAAAATGAACTTTCCAATACGTGTGTCATTGAAAAACTCGACAAGAAAGTACATGTAACTGTACAGTTTACACAGTATAAAGGATACGCACTTCCAGTCAGTGGTGAAGGCTATGCACTTTCTGAGATGAAGAGAACACCAGATGATACAACACCAGACACGGAAATCCGTGAAAATGGAACGCTTTCCTTCAAGGTAGCACCAGATACAGATAATAAATATATCCGTATTGATAAGCTGGTTATTAACGGATATGACTGCCTGGCTGATAAGCTTTCAGAAGGAAAAGAACAGCCAGAGAACTGTACCTTAGTAGAAGTACAAAAGAATGAGGATGGAAGTTATGTGATAACCGTTTCAGGAATCACAGGAGAAATCCAGACAGATATTACTGCCCACAAACATACCTTAAAGAAGGTGGATAAGGTAAATCCAACCTGTACAAAAGCAGGAAATAAGGAATACTGGATCTGTGAGGATGAAAATTGCAAGGAAATGTTCTTAGAAGAAGCAGCTATGAAGGCGGTACAGTGGAAAGATATTTTACTTCCGGCAACAGGTCACAACTATCAGAATGGTATTTGCAAGAACTGTGGAGCTAAAGATCCGACATATGTAGATATTCATCCAGGAACGCCAAAAGTAAAAGCAAAAGCGAAAGGTGATCGAAAGATTAAACTTAGCTGGAGCAAGGCAAAAGATGCACAGGGCTACATAGTATATCGCTATAATGCAAAGACAAGGAAATATGCTGTGATTGCTAATACAAAGAAGACTGCCTATACAGATAAGAAGCGTACGCCGGGAACGGTATACAGATATCTTGTAAAAGCATATGGTGTATCTTTAAATAAAAAAGTAATTTATGGACAGGTATCTAATTGTGCATCTGCTGTTACAAAGCCGCAGACTCCAAAGATTACATCTGTAAAGAAAGCTGGAACGACAAAGGCAGCAATTCAGCTTAAAACAGAACGTAATGTTAAAGGATACCAACTCTATGAGTACATGTGGCAGACGAAGAAGTTTAAACTTGTTGGAAAGATTGAGGGTAAAAAATATTATAAGTATGACAGTAAAAAGAAGAAATTTACCCGCGATAGAAAGTCTAAAGTTGTACAAAATGCAAAGAAAAAGACAATTTCTGTAAAGATCACAACAAACAATGTAAACTTCAAACGTTACAGAAGATATCGTTTCAAAGTACGTTCTTATGTAAAGTATAATGGCAAGCAAATTTTCAGTAAGCTTTCTAAACAAAAGATTGTAATTCGTTAAACAGGAAATATGATCTGCGTTTAAACTAAAAGAGACTTCCCGGAAGGTTCGGATGCCTCCTCCTTCCGGGAAGTCCTTTTTGTCTTTACAAATAGATAAATATGTGGTTTGTGAGAAGCATATTCTTTCTTGACTGCATGGCAAAATCAGCCTATTATAAGAGTTAGAAAAGGCAGATATCTTTTTACTTTTTTTATAAATATATCTGCAGGTGTTGGAGGAAAATGTAGTATGGAAGGCAAAAGACTGACAAGTTATGCGATGGAAGAATTAGAATGTCCAAAGTGCGGGCATAAGCATTCCCTTAAAAAGTATAAGGTTATTAATGTAACAGAGAAGGCAAAATTAAAAGAAGAAATTATGAAGAACAGGCTGTACCAGTTTAGCTGTGAAGAATGTGAGTATATGGCACCGCTTACATATGACAGTTTATATGTGGATAGCCAAAGAAATATTATGATTTACATGGCACCGATCATGAATGCAGAGATTAAAGCAGAGATTGCGGAGCTTGAACAGGAAAAGGGTATAGATAAACGTCTTGTAGATAATATTAATGATTTAAAAGAAAAGATTATGATTGCCGATAATCATTTAGATGATCGTGTGATTGAGATTATCAAAATCATGTATATTGACCAGATGAAAAAGGAAATGGAAGACGACACACTTTTGAATATTCTTTTTGATTATAATAGAGATAACTATTGTTTTTTAGTCTTTTTCCAGAAAAAAGGAATAGGGAAGATTCCGCTGACAAGAGAGTTTTACCGTCAGGTGGAGGACAAGTACAAAGATGCAATTAAAGAACATTCTATGGACAGCTTTATGAAAGTAGATATGGAATGGGCAGGAAAGATTCTTTTTAAAAACCACAATAAATTTAATTAAAAACAATTGATTAAAAAGAAGTAAAAAGTTCTTGCACTCTACATACTGTTATGGTATAATAAGAACGCTGTTTGAAATAAGATAACTATTGAATATAATTAATTAATGAAACATATATTGGAAGAGGTGAATAAGATGCGCGAGGGAATCCATCCAAATTACTATCAGGCAAAGGTTGTATGTAACTGCGGTAACGAATTCGTTACAGGTTCTACTAAAGAAGACATCCATGTAGAAATTTGTTCTAAATGTCATTCATTCTACACAGGACAGCAGAAAGCTGCTAAGGCTCGTGGACGTATTGACAAGTTCAATCGTAAATATGGCATGAATCAGAATTAATAACCGTAAGGTTTTAAATTAGGCGGCGGTGCAATGTATCACAGAGAATGTTGTGATGTTGTACCGTCGCCTAATTTTGGTTATACCAGATGTGAGATGACACACATCTTGCAGCAAGAATGCGAGGCATTCTTGAAAGGAGGTGCTCTTTGAAAAAGACAAGTATTGGAGGACAGGCAGTAATGGAAGGGGTCATGATGAAGAATCTTGACCGTTATGCAGTTGCTGTTCGGAAACCAGATCATGAAATAGAAGTAATGACGGACGAGTATAAAAGCCTGGGAAGTCGTTATGCGGTTCTTGGCTTACCAATCATACGTGGAGTTGTTAACTTTGGAGAGTCTTTATATATCGGATTAAAAACATTATCCTATTCTTCTTCTTTTTATGAGGAAGAGGATTATGAGCCGGGAAAAGTGGAACAGTTTTTTACAAAAATTTTTGGAGATAAGTTAGAAAGCGTTCTGATGGGAATCACAATGGTCATTTCTGTTATATTGGCGCTTGGAATTTTTATGGTACTTCCATTTTTCCTTACGAATCTGATGAAAGGATTTCTGCCATCTTACAGTATACGTACCCTGATTGAAGGAATCATACGTGTGGCATTATTTCTTATATATATATGGCTCATATCTAAAATGGAAGATATAAAGCGGGTGTTCATGTATCATGGTGCAGAACATAAGACGATTAACTGTCTGGAACACGGTGAAGATCTGACACCGGAAAATATTAAAAAGTATTCGAGGCTTCATAAGCGTTGTGGAACCAGTTTTCTGCTTATTGTTATGATTGTCAGCATTGTCGTATTTATGTTTATTCGTGTGGATAGCTTAGTATGGAAGTTTGTGCTGAGAATCCTTCTCGTTCCGGTTGTGGCAGGTATTTCTTATGAATTTATTCGTCTGGCAGGAAGAAGCGATTCGAAGATTGTGAATACGTTAAGTAAACCAGGATTGTACTTGCAGTATTTTACAACAAGAGAGCCAGATGAGGAAATGATGGAAGTTGCAATTAAGGCAGTAGAAGGCGTTTTTGACTGGAGAGAGTATCTTCGGGCAATGCATAACGGCGAACTGGAGGATTAGCTATGACAATCCGGGAAGTTTTAATAAATATACGAGAACGACTGCAAAATGCAGGGATTGAAGATTTTGAATATGAAAGCTGGGCATTTCTTGACTGGAAACTTCATATCGACAGAGCTGAATTTTATATGAACCCGAATGGGGAGGTAAAGGAAGAACTTTTAGCAGAGTTAGAAAGTGTTCTGAAACAAAGAGAGCAGCGAGTGCCTTTGCAGTATCTTATGGGTGAATGCGAATTTATGGGATATGATTTCTATGTGGATGAACGAGTGCTGATTCCGAGACAGGATACGGAATGTCTGGTGGAACTGGCGGTGGAAGATATTCGGAATAGAAAGACACAGAACCGATGTGAGTCTAATAATACAGCAGATCAGAAAAATGAACAGAAAGTCAAAGTGCTGGATTTATGCACTGGAAGCGGCTGTATCGGCATTTCTGTAGCAAAGCTTTGCCCGGATACCGAAGTGACTCTTGCAGATATTTCTGAGGGGGCGTTATCTGTAGCAAAAAAGAATGCACAGAACCTGGATGCAGGTGTTACCTTAATCAAAGGCAATCTTTTCGAAAATATCGAAGGCAGATTCGATTACATTTTATCGAATCCACCGTATATCCCATCAGAAGTAATCGAAGGCTTGATGCCAGAAGTAAAAGAACACGAACCGCGACTCGCCCTTGATGGCGAAGCAGATGGTCTTAGCTTTTACCGAGAAATTATAAATGAGGCGCCTGATTACCTGAATCCAGATGGACGAATTTATTTTGAAATCGGGGCAGAACAGGGAGAAGACTTAACCCATCTTATGAACGAGAGAGGATTTTCCGAAGTAAAAGTGCATAAAGATCTTGCAGGACTTGACCGAATCGTGACGGGCATATATAGTAGGAAGTAATTGCTATAATAATCTGATTTAAAATAGATATGCAGTTTGGGTAACAGTGAAGTATGATAAAAGATATAACTATTTAAGAACACATAAAAATAAAATCTGGATAGTCATTTAAAGTTTAAGAAAATGTAAATCTGGAACATAGATGGTTATCAAGGTATAAGAAGGCACAGCAATAAACTTGAATGGTTATGAATAAAAGTTATAGTTATAAAAGCGCAAGAAAACAGGAGGAATAAAGATGTTTGATAAATTAGAGGATCTTGTAAAACGTCTCGATGAGGTTATGCAGGAACTTAGTGAACCAGATGTAGTTAGCGACCAGAATCGATTCCGCAATCTGATGAAAGAGCAAAATGAGCTGGCTCCTATCGTAGAAAAATATAAAGAATATAAAGAAGCAAAACAGACAATCGAAGACAGTGTAGAGATGCTTGAGGAAGAACACGATGAGGAAATGCGTGAGCTTCTGAAAGAGGAATTATCTGAAGCAAAGAAGAATGTAGAGCAGTATGAAGAGGAATTAAAGGTTCTCCTTCTTCCAAAAGACCCTAACGATGATAAGAACGTTATCGTTGAGATTCGTGCCGGTGCCGGTGGGGATGAGGCTGCATTATTTGCTGCTGAGATTTATCGTATGTACAAAAACTATGCCGAATCTAAACGTTGGAAAACAGAGTTCATTGATGTGAATGAGAACGGTATCGGAGGATTCAAAGAAGTTTCCTTTATGATTAATGGCCAGGGCGCATATTCCCGCCTGAAGTACGAGAGTGGAGTTCACCGTGTACAGCGTATCCCTGCAACAGAGTCCGGCGGACGTATCCATACTTCTACAATCACAGTAGCAATCATGCCAGAAGCAGAAGAAGTAGATGTACAGCTTGATATGAACGATTGCCGATTCGATGTATTCCGTGCTTCAGGAAATGGTGGTCAGTGTGTAAATACAACCGACTCCGCTGTTCGATTAACACATATCCCAACAGGTATCGTTATTTCCTGTCAGGATGAGAAATCACAGCTTAAGAACAAAGATAAGGCAATTAAAGTACTTCGTGCCCGTCTGTATGATTTAGAGCAGTCTAAAGCACATGATGCAGAGGCAGAACTTCGTAAGAGCCAGATTGGTACTGGTGACCGTGCAGAGAAGATTCGTACTTACAACTTCCCACAGGGACGTGTAACAGACCACAGAATCAAGTTAACCCTCCATCGTCTCGATGACATTTTAAATGGTGACCTCGATGAAATTATCGACAGCTTAACAGCAGCAGATCAGGCAGCAAAATTAAGCAAATTACAGGAAATGGAGCGTTAAAAATTATGCAGGAGTGGAAGAAAAATATCAGACAGGTTGTTCCTTATGTACCAGGTGAACAGCCAAAAAAAGCAAATGTAATAAAGTTAAACACCAATGAGAATCCTTATCCGCCTTCACCGAAGGTAAAAGAACAGTGTGCAAAAATCTGTGCTGAAACAGAAGAACTGCGTCTTTATCCAGATCCGACAGCTGGAATGTTAGTAGAGGCAATCGCAAAATATAAGGGATTAGACAGCAGTCAGGTCTTTGTCGGAGTTGGCTCCGATGATGTACTCGCCATGGCTTTTCTTACATTTTTTAATAGCGAAAAGCCGATATTTTTCCCGGATATCACTTACTCATTCTATGATGTTTGGGCTGATTTATTCAAGATTCCATATGATAAAAAGCCATTAGATGAGAACTTTATGATTAAAAAAGATGACTACTACTGGAAAAACGGTGGAGTCGTATTCCCGAACCCAAACGCACCGACAGGTGTGTTAATGCCACTTGATGAGATTGAGGACATTATCTCTCATAATCAGGATGTTATTGTTATCGTTGATGAAGCCTATGTAGACTTTGGAGGACACAGCGCACAGGAACTTCTCTCCAAATACGAGAATCTCTTAGTTGTGCAGACATTTTCCAAGTCCCGTTCCATGGCAGGAATGCGTATCGGTTACGCAATGGGTTCTGCAGAATTAATCAAAGCTTTAAATGATGTGAAATATTCCTTCAACTCCTACACAATGAACCGCACGTCCATCCTTCTTGGAACTGCATCCATCGAGGATGATGTGTATTTTAAAGAAACTGTAGAAAAAATTGTAAACACAAGAGAATGGTTCAAAGCAGAGATGAAAAAACTCGGCTTCACCTTCCCGGATTCCAAGGCAAACTTCCTTTTCGCTTCCCATCCGAAAGTACCTGCAAAGGAAATCTTTGAAGCAGCCAGAGAAAAAGATATTTATGTGCGTTACTTTGATAAGCCTCGCATTAATAACTATCTGCGAATCACAATCGGAACAGATGAGGAAATGGAAAAGTTCTTAAAATTTTTAACATCTTTTCTGAAAAGCCAGAAATAAACATGGTATTATGATGAAATATATTGTAAAATATAAGTATTACAATATAAGACAATACAGGGAGGGTTACTATGAAAAAGATTCTGTTTGCAGCTTCTGAATGCGTACCTTTTATGAAAACAGGCGGACTCGCAGACGTAGTAGGAGCATTACCAAAGGAATTTGACAAAAATGAGTGGGATGTACGTGTTGTAATGCCAAATTACCGCGGAATCCCAGAAGAGTACCGGAACAATTTTGAGTATGTTACTCATTTTTATATGGGAGTAGGGCCATACATTCCAAACGTATATGTGGGCATTATGAAGTACGTTTACAATGGCGTTACTTATTACTTTATTGATAACTTAGATTACTTTGGAGCAATGGAGCCATATTCCGATACAAGAACTGACGTAGAAAAATTTACTTTCTTCTGTAAAGCAGTTCTTTCTATCCTTCCAGTTATTGATTTCCGCCCAGATTTGATTCACTGTCATGACTGGCAGACAGGATTAATTCCAGTTTACTTAAAGACAGAATTTGCGGCAAACCCATTCTTCTGGGGTATTAAGACAATGATGACAATTCATAATCTTCGTTTCCAGGGTGTATGGGATATCAATACAATGAAAGGTTTAAGCGGACTTCCAGATTATCTCTTTACACCAGATAAGTTAGAGTTCAAAAAAGATGCGAACATGCTCAAAGGTGGAATCGTTTATTCCGACTTTGTCACAACCGTAAGTAATACTTACGCACAGGAGATTCAGACAGCATACTATGGCGAAGGATTAGACGGATTGTTAAGTGCACGCAACCAGAGCCTTTTTGGCATTGTAAATGGTGTCGATTACTCCTTATATGATCCGTCAAATGATGTAAAGCTCTATCGGAACTATTCAGAATATAACCATCGGGAGGGAAAGGCTGCGAATAAAGCAGAACTCCAGAAACAGCTTGGCCTTGAAGTGAATCCGAACAAATACATGATCGGACTCATTTCCCGTCTGACAGACCAGAAAGGTCTCGATCTTGTACGCTACGCAATGGATCGTCTCATTGATGATAATACACAGATTGTCGTAATCGGAACCGGTGATTCTTCATACGAGGAAATGTTCCGTTACTATGCATGGTGTAACTCTGATAAAGTTTCTGCTAACATCCTCTATTCCGATGATTTAGCACATAAACTGTATGCGGCAGCAGATGCTTTCTTAATGCCATCCTTATTCGAACCATGCGGATTAACACAGATTATCGCTTTCCATTACGGAACAATTCCAATTGTCCGCGAGACAGGTGGATTAAAAGATACCGTTATACCTCTGAATGAATTCGAGGATACCGGAGACGGATTCTCCTTCAGCAACTACAATGGAGATGAACTCATCAATACAGTAAACTACAGTAAGTACATTTACTTCGAACAGCCAGAGATTTGGGATCATATGATAACGAGAGCGATGGAGAAGGATCTTTCATGGGGAGTTTCGAAGAGACGGTATGAAGAACTGTATAATACGCTGATTGGACGATAGATAAACAGACGCCGCTGGTAAAAAGAAGTAGTAGTAGGATTGCCAGAAGAACTTGCGAGAAGACCCCTAAAAAATTTATTGATTTTATTCCGTTGTGCTAAACGCTCCATTTTGCCCAATAAAACAGAAACTTCGGAAAAAGCAGTCCGAAGTTTCTATGGTCAAAATTCCGCAGCACA
>ERZ827037.918-NODE-918-length-35510-cov-4.094853_pt1 | contig 35510 bp, 29 predicted proteins | sample MGYA00519924_ERZ827037 | MGnify/ENA primary metagenome ERZ827037 (study PRJEB31778, sample SAMEA3449250) | human gut metagenome | biome: human gut; feature: human-associated habitat; material: faeces | place: United Kingdom | collected 2010/2012 ...
GCGCGCTGCAGTGGGCCGTGTTTGAGATGATGAAGCGGTACAAGACCTTCTCCGAGTGCGGCGTCAAGAAGCTGGAGGAGTACAACAAGCTGGCCCGGGCCACGGAGGGGATGGAGACCATGCCCAGCGTGGTGGTGGTCATCGACGAGTTGGCGGATCTGATGCTGGTGGCGGCCAAGGAAGTGGAGGAATCCATCTGCCGGGTGGCCCAGATGGGCCGTGCCGCCGGCGTGCATCTGGTCATCGCCACCCAGCGTCCCTCGGCGGACGTCATCACCGGCCTCATGAAGGCCAATATCCCCAGCCGGATCGCCTTTGCGGTGGCTTCCTCGCTGGAGTCCCGCATCATTCTGGACACCACCGGCGCGGAGAAGCTGGTGGGTAAAGGTGATATGCTTTACGCCCCTCTGGGGGCCGGAAAGCCCACCCGTGTCCAGGGCTGCTTCATCTCCCCGGAGGAGATCGAGCAGGTGGTCTCCTTTGTCAAGCAGTCCGGCGAGGCCCAGTATGACGACGACGTTATTGCCAAGATCGAGGCATCCATTCAGGAAAAGGACAAGGGGAGCGGTGCCAAGGGCGGCTCCGCCTCTGCCGACTCCGGCGAGGAAGAGGGCGACGAGCTGCTGCCCGCGGCGGTGGACGTCATCCTGGAGACGGGACAGGCTTCTGTTTCTATGCTGCAGCGGCGGCTGAAGCTGGGGTATTCTCGTGCTGCCCGACTGGTGGACCAGATGGAGGAGCGGGGGATCGTCGGTCCCTTTGAGGGTTCCAAGCCCCGGCAGCTGCTCATCACCCGGGCCCAGTGGCAGGAGATGCAGATGGGCGGCGGCAATGCCGCGCCGGATGCCGCGGAATCTGAGGAGCCGCCGTTTCCTGTCAACGAGGATTGAGCGTTTTACGTGACAAACAAAGCCGTGTATCTTCCCGGAAAGGGGGATGCGCGGCTTTGCCGCGCCGGGAGAAGATTCGGGCGGCCGGAAATCTCCACCTTGACAAATGGCCGCAAAGAGCTATAATAAAACGAAGAAACGCGATGACAAAGCCAGCTTTCTGAAACCGGTTCTCAGCGAGGGGTGTATGGTGCAAGTCCCCAGCCAACGCCAGAAAGCAAGCCACTTTGGAGCAGCCTGCGAGGAGCAGGACGGTTCATCCCCGTTACAGGATGACATGAGATGTCTTTGCTTGCAAAGGCAGATCAGGGTGGTACCGTGAAAGTTTTTCGCCCCTGACAGTTGTCAGGGGCGTTTTTTTTTGACGATGCACCTGTGTCGGCGGCACATCTTCCCATTCCGCCGTGGTATGGCAGCAGTTGAACCATCAAGCTAAGGAGGTCACTCACATGAAGTTTTCCAGTAAGATCGAAGCGTGCGAACTCTCTCCCATCCGGAAGTTTCACCCCTACGTGGTGGCGGCGCAGGCAAAGGGACGCAAGGTCTATCACCTGAATATCGGCCAGCCCGACATTGAGACCCCCCAGTCCTTCTTCGACGCCGTCCGGAATTTCGGCGAATCCGTACTTGCCTATGCGCCGTCTCCCGGTGTGGAGGTGTATCTGGAGGCTGTGCGGGATTACTACGTCAACCTGGGCTATCCCATCACCTGCGATGATATTATGGCGACCCACGGCGGCAGCGAAGCGCTGCAGATCATCCTCTCCTGCATTCTGGACGAGGGCGATGAGATCCTGCTCCCCGAGCCCTTCTATCCCAACTACACCACTTTCGTGGGCGTTACCGGCGGCGTGGTCCGTCCCATTCCCACCAAGGCGGAGGAGGGCTACCGCTACGCCACCCGGGAGCAGATCGAGCCGCTGATCAACGAGCATACCCGGGCGATCCTGGTCACCAACCCCGGCAACCCCACCGGTGTGGTGCTCACCCATCAGGAGATGCGCCTGCTGGCGGACATTGCCAAGGAGCATGACCTGCTGCTCATCAGTGACGAAGTATACCGGGAGATCGTGTACAGCGGCGAAAAGCTCAGCTCCATGCTGGAGTTTGAGGACGCCGCCGAGAACGTGGCCATCATCGACTCCGTGTCCAAGCGGTTCTCCTCCTGCGGTGCCCGGGTGGGCGCCCTCATCACCCGCAACCAGAAGCTGATGGAGCAGGCCATGAAGATCTGCCAGGGCCGGCTGTGCGCTGCCACGCTGGACCAGGTGGGCGCCGCAGCCATGTACCGCTCCACGCCTCAGGCGTATTATGACGCTGTCCGGGAGGAGTATCGCCGTCGCCGGGATACCGTGGTGGAGGCGCTGGAAAAGGTCCCCGGCGTTCAGTTCAGCCATCCCGAAGGCGCATTCTATGTGATGGCCACGCTGCCGGTGGACGACGCGGAAAAGCTCCAGTATTTCCTGTTGGAGGAGTTTGAGGACCACGGCGAGACCGTGATGTACGCCCCCGGCGAGGGCTTCTACGGTACGCCCGGCAGAGGCCGCAATGAGATCCGCATCGCCTATGTCACCAAGCCCGCCGATCTGGCCCGGTCCATCGAGCTGCTGGGCCTGGGCATTCAGGCTTACAACGCCCGGAAGGAGCAGGCGTGATCCGGCACATCGTCATGTGGAAGTTCCGCCCCGGCACAGAGGCGGAACAGGCGCAGTTTCTGGACGGCCTGCGGAACCTGCAGGGTGTGATCCCGCAGCTTTTGCGCAGTGAGGTGTCCGTCAACACCGGAGACGGCAATTATGACGCGGTCCTGGTCAGTGAGTTCCGGGACCTGGAAGCGCTCCGGGCCTACCGGGAGGACCCCCGGCACAAGGCGGTGTCCGCTTTGTGCAGATCCATCCGCACTGACCGGGCGTCTGTGGATTACGAATGTTGAAAAACGGAAAAGAGCACCGGGGACTTTTCATCCCCGGTGCTCTTTTTGCTTTCGGCGGCAATGTGATGGAGCACTCCCTTATGTGGGTGCGCTGCCGTCCCACAGGCATCGATCCAGATCCACCGTGCCGTCGGAGCGGAAAGGAACGCCTTCCGCTTCCAGCAGCGCCCGCTGGGTGCCGGGTGCAAGGGTGTCGAAGGCGGCTTTGGTGCCGCCCATGCGGTCCACTACCCGATGGCAGGGGATGCCGGGATCCTGGCAGGCAGCCATAGCGTATCCCACCAGCCGGGCGCACCGGGGCATCCCCGCCAGCCGGGCGATCTGGCCGTAGGTGGCTGCCTGCCCCGGAGGGATCTGCCGGACCAGAGCATAGAAGCGAGAAAACACCTGCCCATTCATAGCTGCGCGGTCTTTCAATGCTCCCGCACCTCGTAGAGGTCCGTCCGCCGGGCGGAGAGGATGGGCAGCTGCTTGCGCACGGCCTCCAGACGGTGGAGATCCAGATCCGCCAGAAGGGTCGTCTCCTCCGCTCCGGCCCGGCAGAGCACCGTTCCCCAGGGATCCACGGCCAGGGAATTGCCGTAGGCCACATAGGAGGCCTGCTCGTCCCGGGCAGGAGAGACGCCTACGGTGAAGCACTGATTGTCCACGGCCCGCTGGCGGAAGAGCAGCTCCCAGTGGGCCGGACCCGTAGTCATGTTGAATGCCGCCGGGACAAAGAGCACCTTCGCTCCCCGCAGGCACATGCACCGGGCCAGCTCCTCAAACCGCAGGTCAAAGCAGATGCAAAGGCCGCAGGTGCCAAATTCCGTTTCAAAGGTGGTGACGGCGTTTCCGGGGGAGAGGGTGTCCGACTCCCGGAAGGATTGCCCGCCTTCCACATCGATGTCAAAGAGATGGGCTTTCCGATGGCGGGCCAGGAGTTTGCCGTCCCGTCCATAGACAAAGCTGGTGTTGTAGACGTTTTCTCCCGCCAGTTCCGGGATGGAACCGCCCACGATGTAAAGGTTCAGCTCTGCCGCCAGGCGGGAGAGGGTTTGCTGGACCTCACCGCCCGCTTCTTCACCGTAGGCCCGGAAGCAGCGGTTTTCATAGGGACAGCAGAACATCTCCGGCAGTACGGCAATGTCTGCTCCCGCCTGCTTGGCTGCCCGGATCTTTTCACAGGCGGAGCGGAGATTGGCGGCTTTGTCCGCTGTGACCAACATTTGGATCAGTGCAACGCGCATCAAAAAAATCCCTCCTGATCCCCGGAACAGCAGGCACCCAGGCAGCAGCCGGGCAAAACAAGACGGAAACCGGGGCGTTTATCGACCTTCATTATAGCACGGGCGGCGGAAGGGCACAATGCCGCTGTCCGTTGCTGAAAACTTTTCCGAAATCTGCGCAGACTAGGGACACAAAGCGGCCGCAGGGCTGTTTTTTAAGGCTCTGGCAGAAAAAATTCATGGCTGGGATTGACTTTTTATAAAAAAGCGCATACAATACCTCAAGAATCAAAAGGGAGTAGCTGGCACATCCGATGTGTACCCGCAGGCGTCAGTACGGGCTCTGCCCCGCCACGGGTTGAAACGGCGAGACTTTTGCATCAATGCAGGGGGCATTGGCGCAAAAGCCTCGCCGCTTTTGCGTATTGCCGGAAAGGAATGTGGATGCAATGAGCGAACAAAAACAGATATGGCAGAAGAACCGGGTGGAGCTGTTCCGGGACCTGAAATGCGGAGAGGACGGCCTTTCCGCCCAGGAGGCAAAGGCGCGGCTGGAGACCTACGGCCCCAATGAACTCCACAGCGGCACGAAAAAAAGCGTGCTGCGGATCTTCCTGGAGCAGTTTGCGGACTTTATCGTCATCATCCTGATCCTGGCGGCGCTGATCTCCGCCGCCATGGGAGATGTGGAGAGTACGGTGGTCATCCTGGCGGTCATCACCATGAACGCCATCCTGGGTACCGTGCAGACGGTGAAGGCCGCCGCTTCGCTGGACAGTCTCAAGCAGATGTCCGCTCCCACGGCCAAGGTGGTGCGGGACGGCACGGTGCTTCAGGTACCGGGCCGGGACGTGGTGCCCGGTGACGTGGTGGTGCTGGAGGCCGGCGACGCCGTGTGTGCCGATGGTCGGCTGCTGGAGTGCGCCAGCTTGAAATGCGCGGAAAGTGCCCTTACCGGTGAGAGTCTGCCGGTGGAAAAGGAACTGGGAGAGATCGGCGGCGAAGTGGCGCTGGGCGACCGGAAGAACATGGTGTTCTCCGGCAGCTTCGTTACCTACGGCCGGGCCCGGTTCCTGGTCACGTCCACCGGCATGAACACCGAGATGGGCAAGATCGCCACGCTGCTGAAAAACACGGAGGAGAAAAAGACGCCCCTCCAGATCAGCCTGGATCAGTTCGGCAAAAAGCTCTCTGTGGGTATTTTGGTGATCTGCGCGGCGCTCTTTGCCGTGAGCGTTTTCCTGCGGGGCGAGAATATCATGAACGCCTTCCTCTTCGCCGTGGCCCTGGCGGTGGCGGCGGTGCCTGAGGCGCTGAGTTCCATCGTCACCATCGTTCTCTCCTTCGGCACCCGGAAGATGGCCCGGGAAAACGCCATCATCCGCAAGCTCCAGGCGGTGGAGGGCCTGGGCAGCGTCTCTGTGATCTGCTCCGATAAGACCGGCACGCTGACCCAGAACAAGATGACTGTCAAAAAGCTCTATACCGGCGGCAAGATCGTGGACGCCGACCAGGCGGACTTCAGTGATCCCATCCAGGAGCCGCTGCTGCGGACGGCCCTTTTGTGCAGCGACGCCACCATCAATGAAAACGGCGAGGTGGGTGATCCCACGGAGACGGCGCTGGTGCGGCTGGGCGAGGCCAACGGCTTTGATGAGGAGGTCACCCGGGGCAAGTATCCCCGGCTGACGGAGATCCCCTTTGACTCCGACCGCAAGCTCATGAGCACGGTCCACCGTCTCTCCGGCGGTCTGGTGATGGTCACCAAGGGCGCCGTGGATGTGCTGCTGGACCGGTGCGTGATCTCCGACGCCGAGCGGAAGGAGATCGAGCAGGTCAACGAGGAATTTTCCAGCCAGGGTCTGCGGGTGCTGGCCTTTGCCTGCCGGACGGTGGAGGATACCGCCGTCTCTCTGGAGGACGAGAACGGCCTGGACTTCCTGGGCCTCATCGCTATGATGGACCCGCCCCGGGAGGAGTCCAAGGCCGCTGTGGCGGAGTGTATCGCCGCCGGTATCCGGCCCATTATGATCACCGGCGACCACAAAGTCACCGCCGCTGCCATCGCCAAGGAGATCGGCATCCTGACGCCCGGCACCGAGGCGGTGGAGGGCAGTGCCATCGACGCCATGAGCGACGAGGAGCTGCGGGAGTTCGTACCCAAGGTCTCCGTCTATGCCCGGGTGTCCCCGGAGCATAAGATCCGCATCGTCAAGGCCTGGCAGGACCGGGGCAACCTGGTGGCCATGACCGGAGACGGCGTCAACGACGCCCCTGCCCTCAAGCAGGCGGACATCGGCGTGGCCATGGGCGTCACCGGTACCGAGGTGGCCAAGGACGCTGCCGGCATGGTGCTGACGGACGACAACTTTGCCACCATCGTCAAGGCGGTGAAAAACGGCCGCAATGTCTATGCAAACATCAAGCGGGCCATTCAGTTCCTGCTCTCCGGCAACGCCGCCGGCATTCTGACGGTGCTCTATGCGTCGCTGCTGGGTTTGCCGGTGCCCTTTGCCGCCGTGCATCTGCTCTTTATCAACCTGCTGACGGACTCCCTGCCCGCCATCGCCCTGGGCCTGGAGCCTCACACCGACCGGGTGATGCACGAGAAGCCCCGCCCCCGGAACGAGGGCATCCTCACCCGTCCCTTCCTCACCAGCGTGGCCATCGAGGGCTTTGTGATCGCTGTGGCGACCATCGTGGCCTTCCACATCGGTCTTGCCAATGGCGGCGCGGCCCTTGGAAGCACCATGGCGTTTTCCACGCTGTGCCTGAGCCGCCTGTTCCACGGCTTCAACTGCAAAGCAGACCGGCCGGTGCTCTTCACCCGGACCTTCTGGAACAACAGCTTCCTGCTGGGCGCCTTTGTCATCGGCGCGGTGCTGCTGGGCGCGGTGCTGCTGATCCCGCCCCTGGAGCCGCTCTTCCAGGTGGCGCCTCTCTCCGCCGGCCTGGTGGGGACCATCGTGGGCCTTGCGGCCGGCAGCATGGTGGTGATCCAGCTGCTCAAGGCCATCCGGACCCGTGGGGAAAAGTAACCGCATTGAAAAACAATACGCCGCCGGTGAGACACTTCACCGGCGGCGTGTCATTTTGCAGGGAAGCTGCTTTACCAGGCGGGACTTTCTTTTTGGAAGAAAAACGGCTATAATAGCCCCACAAGGAGAGATGCGCATGATCAACTCAACGCTTTGCTATCTGGAGCGGGGCGAGGAATACCTGATGCTCCACCGGGTGAAGAAGAAAAACGACGTCAATCATGACAAGTGGATCGGCGTGGGCGGCAAGTTCCAGGAGGGGGAGAGCCCCGAGGACTGCATCCTGCGGGAGACCTGGGAGGAGACGGGGCTGACGCTGACGGACTACCGCTACCGGGGACTGGTGACCTTTGTCTCCGACGAGGCGCCCACGGAATATATGCACCTGTTCACCGCCACCGGCTGGACCGGAACGCCCCATCCCTGCGACGAGGGGGAGCTGGCCTGGATCCAAAAGGCACAGCTGCTGACCCTGCCCATGTGGGAAGGGGACAGGATCTTTTTGAAGCTGCTGGAGGAGAATGTGCCGTTTTTCTCCCTGAAGCTGCGCTACCAGGGGGACCATCTGGCAGAGGCGGTGCTGAACGGAAAGCAGATCGTCTGAGCGCCGGAGACCGGAAGAACGGCTCCTGCCGCCCAATAGATACGGCGGAGCAGATAAGATGAAACTTTTGGGAGAGGAGAGCAAGCAATGGGAGGAACGCTGTTGCTGTTTGGATATGACCAGCTGCCGGTGATCCTGGCGGCGGAGGCGGCTGTCAAACCCTTCGGTGCAACGCTGCAGGTGGTGGGCCCCCGGTCCTGCGGGCTGACGCTGGGGCAGCTGGCGGCAGGGGAGAGTGCGCCCCCGGACGCGGCGCCGGTAGCTCTTGGCGGGCAGATGGTGGTGCTGTGCGGCCTGGACCGCCATGTGGATGCCTTGATCCCGGCCCTTCAAAAGGCAGGGATCCTGTGCCCCAAGGCGGTGCTGACGGACACCAACCGCAGCTGGACGCCGCCTGCCCTGCTGGCGGAGCTTCACCGGGAACGTGCTGCTCTGGAACGGAGGAGGTAAGGGGATGCGGCTTTTGATTTCTGCGTGCCTTCTGGGATGCTGCTGCCGGTATGACGGGGCCTCCAAGACCCATCCTCTGGCAGAGGCGCTGGCACAGCGACATGACCTGGTGCCGGTCTGTCCGGAGCAGCTGGGTGGTCTTTCCACGCCCCGTCCCCCTGCGGAGCGGCAGGGCGAGCGAGTGATGACCAAAGACGGCCGGGATGTGACGGCGGCCTATCGCCGGGGCGGGGAAGAGGCGGTGCGCCTTTGCCGCCTGCTGGGCTGTGAGGCGGCGGTGCTCAAGGAGCGCAGCCCTTCCTGCGGTTATGGGATCATCCATGACGGTACGTTTTCCGGCGGATTGACGACAGGGAACGGTGTCGCGGCTCAAATGCTTGCGGCTCAGGGGATCCCCGTGTATGGTGAGTCCCGCATTCCAGAACTGCTGAAATGACGAAGCGATCCGCTTCGTCATTTTTCATGAGGATCATATAAAATTTACCTGAGAGAAACGGCAATCTGTTCTTGCAATAGGCAGCGGCTTTTTGTATAATGAATCAAAATGACGAGAGGGAGGATTCGGTATGCAGCGTTGGAACGGTTTTTACGATGCAGCGGCGATGGTCCCCTTTTTTCATTTTTTTCGGATTCCTGTCTGACCGGCTTTTTGCCGGTATTTTTTTTGCCCTGGACAGGAATTGCACGTATGAAAGAGAGGAGAACACACATGAACGAGACAAAGACCTCCCGGCAACAGCCCATCCGGGACGCCAGGACCCTGGGCATGCCCAAGATGCTGATCCTGGGCCTGCAGCACATGTTCGCCATGTTCGGCGCCACGGTGCTGGTGCCCATCTTGGTCAACACCTACGGATTGCCGCTGTCGATCCAGACCACCTTGTTTTTCGCGGGTATCGGCACGCTCTTTTTCCACCTCTGCACAAAGCTGCGGGTCCCGGCATTTCTGGGCTCGTCCTTTGCCTTCCTGGGCGGATTTGCCGCCATGGGAGCGATGGACAGCGGGATCTACGCCGGTATGGACGGCGCGGAGAAGCTCCAGTATGCCTGCGGCGGCATCGTGGTAGCCGGCCTTTTGTATGTGGTGCTGGCCGGCATCATTAAAGTGGTGGGCGTGCACCGGGTGATGCATTTCCTGCCCCCGGTGGTCACTGGCCCCATCATCATCCTGATCGGACTGAACCTGGCTCCCTCCGCCGTGTCCAACGCATCTACCTGCTGGTGGCTGGCACTGGTGTCCATGGCCATCATCGTGGTGGCCAACATCTGGGGCCGGGGCATGATCAAGATCATTCCCATCCTGCTGGGCGTTGTGGGCGCCTATCTGGTGGCAGTGATCGCCAACGCCTGCGGCGCCACGGTGATCACCGACGCCGCCACCGGTGCCACTGGCCCCATGCTGGACTTTTCCGGCATGGCGGATGCCCCGATCCTAGGGTTCCAGCCGTTTGTCACCAACTTCACCGGCAGCGTTGCCAAGTTTGACATCTCCGCCATTTTGGTGATGGCGCCCATCGCAATCGCCTCCATGATGGAGCACATCGGTGACATGTCCGCCATCTCTGCCACCGTGGGTGAGAACTTCATCGAGGACCCCGGCCTGCACCGGACCCTCATCGGTGACGGTATCGCCACCTCTCTTGCGGGACTGTTCGGCGGACCTGCCAACACCACCTACGGCGAGAACACCGGCGTGCTGGTGCTCTCCCGGGTCCACGATCCCCGGGTGATCCGGCTGGCGGCCCTCTATGCCATCGTGCTTTCCTTCAGCCCCCTGTTTGCCGCCTTCGTCAGCTCCATCCCCTCTGCCATCATCGGCGGTGTCAGCTTCATCCTCTACGGCATGATCTCCGCCATCGGCGTGCGGAACGTGGTGGAAAACCAGGTGGACTTTACCAACTCCCGCAACCTCATCATCGCTGCCGTCATTCTGGTGTGCGGCCTGGGCTTTACCGACGGGTTGACGTTCCACATCGGTGAGGTGTCCATCACGCTCACCTCCCTGGCAATCGCTGCCATCGCGGGGATCGCCCTCAACGCGATTCTCCCGGGCAATGACTTCCACTTCGGAAAGACCGCAACGTCCGATACCGCTGCCTCTCTGGGCCGGTATTGAGAGAGCTTAGAAAAAAGAACGCCTTCCTGCTGGAAGGCGTTCTTTTTGATTTTATACGTTGGGTTCCAGAGGCTGCACGGTATAATGCAGCTGGGCCGGAGAGTGGGGATACTGCCGGCAGAAGGACTTGATGATCCGCTCGCAGACCATGCAGCTGTTTTCATAGTTGGCCTGGGGCAGCATCAAAATGAACTGGGAAACACTGCACCGGGAGGCGATGTCTCCCTTGCGCAAACAGCTGCGGATCAGATCCAGCAGGTTTTCCATCACCCGGTCCAGGCTGCGCTTGGGCAGCTCTCCGCCGGACTCGCTGGTAACGGACAGAAGCCCGATGTGGACGGCGTTGCCGCTGCGCAGAATGGAGCGGGCCTCGGCGTGATACAAGATTTTGAAGAAGTCGTACTCGCAGACCAGTGCGCCCCGGGGGCCGTCCGGCTCCCGCAGCTGTTCCTGCACCGCGCTCATGGATACGGCCCGGTCGTTTACGGTGCGGGCCGCCTGGCGGTGCAGTTCCCGCAGCTCCTCCGACGGCATGATGCCGAAGTTGGAGAACAGCAGCTCGCTCATCTCCTCGTAGACGGTGATGGCACCCTGGTTGTCCCCCATGGAGAGCAGCTCCTGCATCAAATGGCGGTAGAGGGTTTCGTTATACGGCTCCAGAGCCACAGCCTTGCGGCACAGGGAACCCGCGGTCGTCAGCCGGTCCTGGGCCTCCAGCAGGGGGAGCGTCTCCAGAACGGTCTGCGTGTAGAGATTGTGGAAATACGCGGAAATGGGGACCACCCAAGGCTCAGAGGAGAGTTTTGTGAGAAAATCTCCCTGGTAGAGATCCAGCGCCTGCAGATAGTTTTCCAAACGGACATCTTCCTCTGCGGCGGCGGCTCCCGCCCGGCACAGAGCCTCAAATTCCTCCACATCAAAGAAGAACTCCACATCCGGGTTCCAGGCGTAACTGCCGTCCCGCCGGATGATGAGCGTATGTCCGGCAGAGGCATCCAACTGATTGAGCATGGTGCGGACGCGGTGGAACATGGTCTTGAGTGCATTCAGAGGATTGGAACTTCGCTCTTCCTCTCCCCACAGCAGATTCACAAGATCCTCCTGAGAGACGGACCGATTGCGGCAGTATATCATGTATGCCAGCAGCAGCCAAACCTTTCGGGAGCGATTGTCATTGTCCGAGATTTCCTGACAGCCATATTGAAGCGTGAATTCGCCCAGCATCTGTATTCGCAGCGTATCAGCAACCATATGCTGTTACCTCCCCCTCTTATTTTAAACGTCCAAAGGCGGCCCCCCTCCCAATGGAGCGCTCATCGCCTTTGAAGAGCAGTTCACACTTTATTAAATATCATTACTTTACCATACAGAGGGGGGGGTTGCAATGTGCAATCAGCTAAAATTACGAAAAACAAGAGAAAGTGAAGAAGAGGAGGAAAAAAGTACTTTCATTTTCAGAGACACTGTGATATACTGACTCTGCATAGGAAGGAAGGACGAAGGAGGAACAAAGCCTTGAAGCGAATGAAACGATTGTTCCTGCCGCTGCTGGCGGCGGCACTGCTGCTGAGCGGCTGCGGGCAGACTGCGGCGGAAACGGCGCCTGCGGAGGAGGAGCAGGAGACCCAAGAGGAGATCTATACGGAAGTGACTCCTCTGGAAGAGGTGGATCTGGAGGATGAAGCGGTGGCCCTGGCCGGGGAACCGGCGGTATCCACACTGCTGCTGCCGGAGGCCTCCGGTACACTGGTGCAGAGCAACGGCAAGGCCGTTATCGACTATTCCAATACGGCGGACGGCTATGTGATGGTCAAGTATACGGCGGCCACCACCAAGCGCCTGAAGGTGCAGGTAAAGGGCCCCAGCACCACGTATACATACAATCTGGCGGCAGACGCCGCATGGGACACCTTCCCGCTGTCCGACGGCAACGGGACGTATCAGGTGGTGGTGTATGAGAATATCTCCGGCACCAAGTACGCAACGGTGCTTTCCCAGTCGATCTCCGTGACGCTTACCGATGAGTTTGCGCCGTTCCTGCGGCCCAATCAGTATGTGGATTACAGTGCCGCGCCCAACACGGTGGCCAAGGCTGCGGAACTGACTGCCGGCATGACGGATCCGCTGGACAAGGTGGCGGCCATCTATGATTTTGTGGTGAACAACCTGACCTACGACAAGCAGCTGGCCGCCACGGTTCAGAGCGGGTATCTGCCGGTGCTGGACAGTGTGCTGGCCAAGAAAACCGGCATCTGCTTTGACTATGCGGCGCTGATGACCGGAATGCTCCGCAGCCAGGGCGTGCCCTGCAAGCTCGTGGTGGGCTATGCCGGGACCGCATACCATGCTTGGATCAGTGTCTATTCGGAGAAGACCGGCTGGGTCGAGGGCGTAGTGTACTTTGACGGCGTCTCCTGGCAGCGGATGGATCCCACGTTTGCCTCCAGCGGCAAGCAGAGCGCGTCCATTATGCAGTATATCGGGGACGGAAAGAACTACACGGCCAAATATCTATATTGATTGCCACTTTACGAATGGGCAAAGTTGCTTTAAAATGGGCTTGCAGATTTTCTGCAAGCCCATTTTTGCGGGGTGCGATATGAAAGGAAAACAAGCAACCTATTTGGAAATTGCCTCCTTGTGCCGGGAACTTGCCCTGCTGCTCCATGCGGGAGTCCGGGCCGGAGATGGTCTGGCGCTGCTGGTGGAGGAGGAGCCGGAGGCCCAACGCCGCAAACAGCTGGAGGAAATGGCCCGCCAGGTAGATGACGGGGCCTCCTTGGGAGAGGCCTTGGCAGGCCAGGGCCTGTTTCCTGCTTATGTCACCGGACTTGTGACGGTGGGAGAGCGCTCCGGCCGCACAGAGGAGGCGCTCAATGCGCTCTCGGCTTACTATGAGCAGCGCGACCAGCTGGACCGACAGGTCCGCAGCGCGCTGCTGTATCCTTCCGTGCTGTTGGTTTTGATGCTGGTGGTGATCGTGGTGCTGCTGGCAAAAGTCCTGCCGGTATTTGATCAGGTCTACGCGTCTTTGGGCGGTGAGCTCACCGGCGTGGCCGGGGGACTTCTGACGCTGGGCCGGGCGCTGGATGCGGCCATGCCGGTGCTTTGCGCGGTACTGGGCGTGGTGGTGATCTTTCTTGCAGTATTTTCTCTCTCCGGTGGGTTCCGGGAGCGGCTGCTGGCCTTCTGGCAGAGACGGTTCGGGGACCGGGGCGTTTCCCGGCGCCTCAATGACGCCCGCTTTGCCCAGGCCATGGCCATGGGACTGCAAAGCGGCCTGCCCATGGAGGAGGCACTGGAGCTGGCAGCGGGGCTTCTCTCTCAGACGCCTGCCGCAGCGGAGCGCTGCCGCAGCTGCAAGGCACAGCTCCAGCAGGGCGAGGAGCTGTCCGGCGCCATGAGGGAGAGCGGCGTGCTGCCGCCGGCGGCCTGCCGCCTTTTGGCGCTGGGCGTGCGGGGCGGAACGGCGGATACGGTCATGGAGGAGATCGCCCGTCGGCTGGCCCGGGAGGGAAACGATGCCCTGTCCCGGAAGGTGGCCCAGGTGGAGCCGGCGCTGGTGCTGGTGACCTCGCTGCTGGTGGGGGCAATTTTGCTCTCTGTGATGCTGCCGCTGATGAATATCATGGCGGCCATCGGGTGAGACGCCATGATGCATGAAAAACGGGGATTGGCCGCTGTGCGGGGGCTGCTGGTGCCGGTGGCGGCGGCAGCGGTGCTGCTTTGCTTTCTGACGGCACTGTCCAATCTGGAGCAGGGGCGGGATGATGAGGGAAAGCGTCAGCTGGAAGATGCCATCCGGCGCTCTGCTGTAGCCTGTTATGCGGCGGAGGGGATCTACCCGCCGGACCTTGCCTATCTGGAGGAGCACTACGGCATCCAGATCGATGAGAGCCGCTATACGGTATATTATGATATTTTTGGATCGAACCTGATGCCGGACATCACGGTTCTGGAAAACGAGACATGAGGGAACGGACAGGAAAATCGAACATGGGCGGACTCCTGGCACTGCTTTTGCTGTTGGTATTTGCAGTATGTGTGCTGTCGGTGCTGCTGACGGGTGCCGATACATACCAGACGCTGACCCGGCGGGATCAGGACAGCTACGACCGCCGGACTGCGGCCCAGTATCTTGCCACCCGGGTCCGCCAGGCAGATCGGGCCGACGGTATCGCAGTGGCGGATTTCCAGGGCTGCGATGCCCTGGAGTTGACAGAGACCATCGACGGGACCCCCTATATCACCCGCGTCTATTGTTATGACGGCTACCTGCGGGAGCTCTTCAGCGCGGCAGAAGCGCAGATGACTCCTGCGGACGGTGAAAAAGTGCTGGAGGCACAGGCGCTGACGGTGGAGTGGATGAACGGCGACGGCGGAGAGCAGCTTTTGGAGATGGAACTCACCAATGCCGACGGCACCACGCAACGGGTGGCGCTGTCGGTCCGCAGCGGAAAGGGGGCCTCGTCATGAGAAGCAAAGCCCCCCTTGCGCTGATGGAACAGCTGGTAATGGTGCTGGTCTTCGCACTGGCGGCGGCGCTGTGTGTACAGGTCTTTGTCCTCTCCGGACAGACGTCCCGCTGGAATGAGAGCCGGGATCGGGCGCTTGTAGAGGCACAGAATGCAGCGGAGATCCTCAAAGGTCTGAGCGGAGATTATGAGGCGGCCTGTGCTGCCTGCGGCGGACAGTGGAACGGCACTATGTGGGGCATTTCCTATGATGAACAGTGGGAACCGGCAGAGAATGCCTCCCAGGCGGCCTATCATCTGCTGGTGACACCTGTTGACAGCGAAACTGCCCTGCTGGGCGGCGCCAGCATTGCTATTTATGCCTCGGACGGGGAGCTGTTGGTGACGCTGCCAGTGGCCTGGCAGGAGCAGGCCGGAGACAGTGGGGAGGTGGCAGACCATGGATGAGCGGCGGGATTCTTTTCCGCCGGCGGTGGGCGGCAGCTCTTTGCTGGTGATTTTTGCAGTGCTGTGCCTGACGGTGTTTGCGCTGCTGGGTCTTGCCACGGTTCAGGCCAACAGCCGCCTTTCGGACGCGTCTGCCCAGACCGTATCCGGATATTATGCGGCGGATTGCCAGGCGGAAATGATCCTGGCCCAACTGCGCAGCGGAACCGTACCGGAGGGTGTCAGCGTTCGGGGAGATGTGTATTCCTATACCTGCCCCATCTCGGATACGCAGACGCTCCAGGTGGAGGTCCGGGTGGACGAAAGCGCCTATACCGTTTTGCGCTGGCAGGCGGTGTCCACTGCGGACTGGCAGGCGGAAGAGGATTTGGAAGTTTGGGACGGCGCGTCCTGAAACGGATGAGGAGGAAGCAACAGTGGAATTGGTGGAATATTTGAAGCAGGCGGTGGCGGACAGGGCATCGGACCTCTTTATTGTGGCCGGCGGTGTGGTCAGCGAGAAGGCAGAGGGTCGTCTGCGTCCCATTGGAACGGAAAAGGTATTTCCGCCAGAGACGGAGCGCCTGATCTCCGAGATTTACAAGCTGGCAAACCGGCCCATGGACCGGTATCAGGCTGCGGGGGACGACGATTTTTCCTTTGCCGTGCCGGGATTGGCCCGGTTCCGGGTAAATGCGTATCGGCAGCGGGGTTCTATGGCGGCAGTGGTCCGGGTGGTCTCCTTTGAAATTCCGGACTGGAAATCCATGGGGATTCCGGAGACAGTAATGGATCTTGCGGATACAGGCCACGGCATGGTGCTGGTCACCGGCACTGCCGGCAGCGGAAAGTCCACTACCCAGGCCTGTATCATTGACCGGATCAACCGTACCCGGGAGGCCCATATCATTACCCTGGAGGACCCCATTGAATTCCTCCACCGGGACCAGCGCAGCATCGTCAGCCAGCGGGAGATCGCCATCGATACGGCGGACTATCTCTCAGCGCTGCGGGCCTGTCTGCGTCAGGCACCGGATGTGATTTTGCTGGGAGAGATGCGGGACCATGAGACGATCCGCACCGCCATGACGGCGGCGGAGACCGGTCATCTGCTGATCGCCACGCTCCATACCAAAGGCGCGGTCAACACCATTGACCGTATCGTGGACGCCTTTCCGCCGGCACAGCAGGCTCAGATCCGGGTGCAGCTGAGCATGGTGCTGCGGACGGTGGTGTCTCAGCAGCTGCTGCCGGACCAGAACGGCGGACTGGTGCCTGCCTTTGAGATCATGCACATGACACCGGCGATCCGCAGCATGATCCGGGACAGCAAGAGCCATCAGATCGATAACGCCATTGCCGCCGGAAGCGGCGATGGTATGGTGACCATGGATCAATCCATTCTGGCGCTGTATCAGGCCGGAAAGATCAGTCGGGAAACCGCTCTGGACTATGCCGACAATGCAGAGCAGATGCGCCGCCGGCTGGGGGCGTAAATCGGATGACCGCAGACCCAATAGCCGCTCGGGCTTGTCCCGGGCGGCTGTTTTTTTAGCTGAAATGTAAAATAAGCACATAAATACAAGCGGATATTCAAAATATTTATGCAATATGCAATAAAACGCCAAGATAGATTTGTGTAAAAATTTTTACTTTCCTGAACGTGCGCCTGCGAAATATAACCGGTTTTGTAACGGGGGAATGGTATACTACTTTTGTTAGCAAATCTCTATCAACCAGAAAGGAGGTATTTCCGGGATGCAGAACAGGGCATGGGGGAATGAATATCGGATGACATTGGTCTGTGTGGATGACTATCAGGACAGTATCCTGCGCGGACGGCTGTACAATCCCTATTTTTCCACAGGGAGCAGCTTTCAAAGTCTGATGGAATTTCTCCGCAGGATGGAAGAACTGCTGGATGAAATGCAATTCCCACAATCCTTTACAGCGGTCCGGGCTTTTGGGGACCCGCCGCAGAGGAAAGCTGCAAGTCCGCCGGTGCAGGAAGTGCAGGAAGGAAAATGCGCCACATTTTCCGTTCGGGTATTGTTCCGCCAAAATGCGAGTTGGCAGGGATCAGTTACCTGGTTGGAGGGCAGAAGGGAGGAGAGCTTCCGCAGTGCACTGGAACTGGTCCTGCTGATGGACAGTGCTCTGCTCGAAGAAAAGTCCAAAGGTCAGAAACGGGTACCCGTTTCTCCGTCATGCGGTGCATGACGGAAGATCTCTGTGTGCCTGTGTGGGCGCACAATCGGAAATGACTGAAATGGCAAACCGGGGGAAACCCCGGGACGCAAAGCAAGGGGGCTAAAGCGGCGACGCTACGCCGGCCCGGCTGCCAGCATTTCGATCTTCGGAAGAGGAAAGGAGAACGAAAGCATGGCAACAAAAAACGATGTGAAAAGGAGACTGCTGGCTCTGTTCATGGCGTTTGTCATGGCATTCAGCCTGCTGCCTGTCAGCGCGTTGGCGGACAGTGACCCCGTGGTGGAGCTGATTGTCGGCGAGGAAAAAGCGCTTCCCGGTGTCCGGGAGAGTGACAATGGACAGCATGAGTGGTCTGTGGAGAACGAAGATATCGTCTCTGTGGAGGACGGGTATGTGACCGGCCTGCGCGCAGGAGAGACCGTCGTTACACATACCTATTACATAGCTGTGGAAACACCGGTGGACCCGGAAGTTCCTGTGGACCCGGAAGTTCCTGTGGACCCGGAAGTTCCTGTGGACCCGGAGCAGCCCGTTGACCCGGAGCAGCCCGTGGATCCGGAACAGCCCGTTGACCCGGAGCAGCCCGTTGACCCGGAGCAGCCTGTGGATCCGGAGCAGCCTGAGGAGCCGGAACAAACTGGGGAGCCGGAACAGACTGAGGAGCCTGTGGATTCTGAAGAGCCTGCGGATGAGTCCGCCGGCAGTGACGTGGCCGATGGTGCGGAGGAGAGCATCGATCTTGGCAGCGAGACACTGACGCTCAATGACGACGCGCCTGACGGCGCGGCGGAGGACACCCAGGAAGCGTCTGAGGAGCCGCAGGTGGAGATCACCTATGAAGCCCGGACCCAGTCCTGGACTGTTGTGGTGCAGGAAGACGAGTCCATGATCACCGGCAGCATGTCCTATGACGGTGTTACGGTGGATGTTTCCGCGCCTCGGAGTGCCTTCTTCGAGGATGAAGTTACCGTCGACATTGTCCCGATCAAGGAAGAGATGTCCTTTGGGGATAAGGTCCACAGTTTCTTTACACATCTTTTCAGCAACGCTGAGGAGGCTGCGGACACGGATCTGGAGCTTCTGGACGCGGTGCGCCAGGTGCTGGCGGATACGGCGGAGGATGTGGAGAACGACGCACCTGTGGCGGCATTTGACATCAGCTTCTATAACGCGGCCGGTGAAAAGGTGCAGCCCGAGGGAGACAGTGTGGATGTGCGCTTCTATGTGGAGAGCGATTCCGCGTTGCTGAACGGTGAGGCCGCCCAGCTGCAGGTCTATCACCTGGATGAGGACGGCGCAGAGCCGGTGGGCGACGCTGTGACCGTGTCGGAAGGCGAGAGCGCAGACGTGTCCGTGGAGGCGAACGAATTCTCTGTCTATGCGCTGGTGGCTTCCGCAAGAGCAGCCGGTACGCCGGCCACGGATGTTTATGTTACCATTCGTCATCGTGAGATCGGAGAGGAGAACACGGAAGCTGCCCCGGATGAGACCATCGTGGTCAATGCCGCCAGCGGCACGGAGCGGCTTGCGCAGTTGGATTCCGCCTGGCTCAATGGCAAGGCGAAGACGGTAGACGGTTACCGGCTGTACAGCTTTGCGGCGGAGGACGGCGGCTATTACGGCAACTCCCTGTACGGCGCTCCCATCAGCCTGCTGCTGTCCGATGGTCAGCAGCTGGAGGATGAAGACGGCAATCCGGTGGGTGTTGAGGAAAATCCCATCGAAGTTACGCTGTACTATCAGAAAAACGAGAACTACACCCAGGACGTTACGTATTTTGACTATAATGTCTATGGGATGGAGTGGGTATCCACAGGACGGCCATGGGAGTGGTGGGAAGGATATTGGAAGACAACCGGTATCAACGCCTCCGGCAACTATTCGGGTTCTGACCCCAATAACCGGATCGGCGTCAGCAATATGAGCGGCAAATCCCACGATTATGATACCCGCCGGACGAACACTGCTAACGCAACCGTCAACATCAACCAGTGGGAAAAGAAGTATGACCTGCAGGCGGTGCAGGGGCTGATCTCCGGCCTGAGCGGCTCGAATTATGAAACTGTCGAGTTCACTGTAGATGAGCCTGGCCTGTTCAGCGCAGATACCAAGGAAGGAAAGACCATCTACACGGACCGGAGTCTGGACTTCACCTGGACGGATCTGGATACCTATGAATACAAGAGCGATGCCTTCTTCCCGCTGGACAACATTCCCGGCGTGCAGAAAGAGACGGGCGAAGACGGCGAGCAGCACAATATGTACTTCGGTATGCGGATGGACGCCACCTTCAGCGTGCCGGAGGGCTATCCCGGCGATCTGACTTACAGCTTCTCCGGCGATGACGACCTGTGGGTGTTCATCGACGGCGTGCTGGTGCTGGACATCGGCGGTATCCACGGCGCCATCACGGGCGAGGTGGATCTGCGTACCGGTAAGGCCGTGGTCTATGCCAAGAACAAAAATAGCGACGGACAAGTCACCGGAGACAATACGAAACGGACCACGTACGAAATTCCTGATGTGACCGACGGCGAGGAGCATACCATCACGGTCCTCTACATGGAGCGGGGTGCCAATGCATCCAACTGCAACATGACCATCAAACTCCCCAACCTGGTCCCTAAGGGCGGCGTTATCATCCCTGCGGACCAGCCCAACACCAAGATCACCAAGACGGTGAACGGCACGGACCAGGATGCGGACAACAGACCGGAGTTCAAGGTGGGCGAGACGGCCACCTATACCGTCACCGTCACCAATGAAGGCGGCGGCGCGGAAAAGAACGACGTGATCGTGGTGGATACCCTCCCGGCGGAGGTCACCTATGTTTCCAATGACGGCGGCGCCAGCTATGATTCCGACACTCGTCAGCTGACCTGGAACGCAGGAAAGCTGGGGGCCGGAGCGAGCGCAACGCTGACCGTACAGGTGACGGCCAACACGGTGGCGGAGCAGGTCACCAACACCGCCCAGATCCAGGGCACCAGCAAGCAGGCGGAGGCGAAGATCGACATTCTCGCCGCGGAGAAAGACTTCTCCTTCACCAAGACCTGGAACGGTACGCCTGTGGACTTCACCGTGGAACTGGCGGACGGCAGCGATAAGCTGACGGTGAACGTGGATGCGGATACCAAGACGGCCACGGTCACGGGCGGCGATTATGCTGCGGAAGTGTCTGAAAATGGCTGGACGGTCACGGTGAAGGGCCTGCCCAGCAGCAGTGACTATCATGTCTCTGCGGAGACCTCTGTGGATGGTAAGGCGGTTACGAATCACGACGGCGTCTATGCGACCTCTGGTTACAATGGTACTGCCGACGGCGATAGCTGGTGGCAGGTTTCCATCTCCGGCGACGCCATCACCAACACATACTATAACGTGACCCGCAATGATCCCAAGGGGACCTTTAAGGTCTACAAGACCGGAGAGGGCAATACGCCTCTGAGCGGCGTTACCTTCGATCTGAGCGGCGTGAAAAAGACCACCGATACCAGCGGTATCGCGGAGTGGGCCAATCTGACTCCCGGCAGCTATACCCTGACGGAGACGGATGCCCCCGATTCCTACACTCTGCGCACCGACAGCTGGAGCGTTGCGGTGGAAAAGGTCCTGGATACTGTGCCGGAAAGCAAGCCCAATGATGACGGCAGCGTGACCCTTTCCTACATCGATACCGTTCAGGTAAAGGCGGGCGGAAGTGTTGTTCCGGCAGATGGCTACCACATCACCAATACCCAGGTCAGCGGCTCCCTCACCATTGAAAAGAACGTGAACATCGACGCGGCCTGGGAGCGCTATACCTTTGTGGTGACTGGCCCCAACAGCTATCGCCAGGAAGTGACGCTCAGCAAGTCTGATCGGGATGAGACCCTTTCCGGCCTGGCGCCTGGTCGGTACACCATCACGGAAGAAACGCCTGCTTCCTCCGGCGACTACCGGTGGAAGAGCGTGTCCTATTCCGGCGGCAGCACCAACGGAACCGTTACCATTGACCGGAGCCACCAGAGCGTGACGGTCACCGCCACGAATACGTATGAGATCAAGCGTGACGGTCAGCTGGAAATCACCAAGGACGTCACCGGTACCGGCGCGCCTGCGGATGCCAAATTCCAGTTTGAGATCCGGCTGGGCGATGGAACCACCAATCGCGGCACCTTTACGACCGATACCACTTATCAGGGCGAAGGCGTGTACACCTTCAACCTGGGTGACGGCGGTCATGCCAAGATCACCGGCATCCCCCGCCAGATGACCTATGCGGTTTCCGAGACCGGTGTGCTGGTTGACGGCAGAGCGGATGCGGATGCGCTGGCGGCCAACTATACCACGAATCATACAGGAAGTGCCACCGGGACCATCTCCAACGGCACCCTGGTGACCGTGGCATATACCAACGAGTACGTGACGCAATCCGTCACCTTCGCAAAGCAGGATACGCAGACCCATGCGGGCCTGAACGGCGCCAAGTTTGAGCTGCGCAGCGGCAGCACGGTGATTGAAGCTGTCAGCAGCGACGGCACGGTGACCTTCCAGAGCGTTCCCGTCGGCACCTATGACCTGTGGGAGACCCAGGCTCCTGCGAACTATGAGAGCGTCGGCAGCGGAAAGGACACCACCATCGATGTGGTGGTCGCCAAGTCCGGTGTGACCTTCCAGAAGCCTAACGCAGTCGCCCGGTTCTTCGGCAATCTGCTCAGCGGCACCGACGATTCTTACAGCCTGACTGGTAATGATCTGGTCATTTACAACACCCATGAAAAGGGCCAGCTGACCATCGCAAAGGTCACAACCCCCGATACCCTCAGCGGCAGCTATACGTTCACCGTCTATGACGAGAACAAGACTGCCCTGTCGGATGTGGAGCCCATTACGGTAAGTGCCAATGGTGCGGCCAGCACAGCGCTGACCCTTAATACCGGCACCTATTACATCAAGGAGACCGCTTCTGCGACCCAGGCGAACTATGATCCGGCGGGCACCACCTACAACGTGGGAACTGCGGATCAGGACGGCTTCGTTCAGATCACGGTGGCCAGCGGCGAAACCACCCAAGTGGTCTGCACCAATGCCTACACCCTCAAGACCGGCACACTGACGGTTGAAAAGGCTGTGGACGGCAAGCACACCGACGAGTAGTTCTCCATCGTCGTGACGCTGGGCACCGGTGCGGGCGGCGGACAGAATGTTGCTGCCGGTGAGACCGTGGAATATCGCGAGAACGGTGTCTATACCTTCACGCTGGCAGACGATGAAACCGCTTCCATCAGCGGCCTGCCCTACACCACGGAATATACCGTGGAGGAGCAGCACGAGGAGCTCTTCAGCTATGTGGTCTCCGGCGAGGTCAAGGAGCAGAAGTCCTTCCAGGGCAACTGCACCGAGACGATTACCAACACCTATGTCACCAGCGGTTTTGTGGTGAACAAGGTAGATAATGCCGGAAAACTGATCACCTCCGGAACGGCGACCTTTGCGCTGTACAGCAAGAAGCCCGGAAGCGACGGATTTAATGCCGAAACGGATCGTGTGCAGCAGCAGACCACAGCCAGCGGCGTGGCGTCTTTCAATGGTCTGGCTGCAGGTACCTATTACCTGCAGGAAACCGCGGCGCCCACCGGCTATGCCAAGGATGACACCGTCTGGACGGTGACGGTCACCACCAGCGGCGGTACGATCGACCCCGGTGAGGTCAGCGTTACCGTGGAAGATGGCACGAACATCATTGCAAAGCTCTGGAAGTCCGTGCTGAGCTTCTTCTCCGGCGAGACGTACACGTCGGAGAGCGTGCCGGTATCGCTGAGCTCTGACGATCATGAACTGTCCACCGCCGTGCTGAAGATGGTCAATATCCCTCAGGTGACGCAGATCCTGAAGTATGCCACGGCGTTCCCGTATGAGGAACCGGGTGAGTACCGCTATACACCGGCCGCGGAATATAAGAACCTGCCGCCTGACACGACCACAGTAGATACGCTGTTCCTGGTAGTCATCAGAGGTGCTCCCGGTGCTTCGCTGGAAGGCTACACGGACCAGGCGGTCAATACCGAAAGCAATGATCCCTTGCATTTGACGTTGGTCGATCCCCAGTCCGTGCCTGATCAGATTCCGGCAAGCGGAGAAGTGGATCTGTTCTATCAGGCAACGCTGACACCTACCACGACGGCTACAACGTACCGCAACACGGCCAGCGTTGCAGGGAAAACGGCTTCCGCTACGGTGACTGTTCAGAAGCAGGAGTACCCTGAGCTGGAGATCACCATCAATCACTGGTTCCAGAATAAATACGGAAAGTATGATAAGGCCACTGATTATACATTGGGGACTGGACTCTACGCTCCGGATACGGTGACGGTTCAGTATAATGAACGCGTTTATGCCAGAAATCATTATGTGACCCGCAGCAAGTACAGCGTCAGTACGGAGAATCCTGCCCAGCCTGTGTCCATCCTCTATACGGATGCCTATTACGACGAGGACAACCGGACCATCAACATCTATTACGACATGGAGATGCCGAAGGGCAGCTTCCGCTTTGACAAATCCTGGGATTATGGAGATCCGGCTTCTCCCGCTGAAAACCAGCAGAAGATCAAGAGCATCACGGTGGAACTGCAGCGGACAACGGACGATCCCAATGATGCGGATGCGGTGTGGACGGCGGAGAGCACAGCGAATATGAGCTATACCTCCGGACCGGCGGCAAAGGGCATCACCTGGTCGAGCCGTCCGCTGTATGACGCGAAGACAAAGCTGCCCTATACCTACCGGGTCGTGGAGACGGCCATCAACGGAGTGGAACTCCAGGACGGCGTCCGTGTTCTGGGCTACGGTCCCTATGACAGCGACGGAACCTTCAACCCCGTCGATGTGTATACCACGCCCAGTGATGGCAGAACTGCCTACGCCACGATTTACAACCGGTACGAGGCTACGGTCCTCCCGGCTGCCGACCGAAATCTGGCTTCCTTCACGGTGACCAAGTACGAAGACGGTACCGAGACGCCGCTGGCGGCCGCGGAATTCACGCTGACCAAGCAAGGAGATCCCACCTTTACCCCCGTGGTCAAGGAGACCGGCGAAAACGGAACGATCACCTTTGAAGATTTGAAGGACGGCGTGTACACGCTGAGCGAGACGGATGCGCCTACCAACTTTGCTGCAAGCACCAGCACCTGGACCATTACGGTGCAGAAGGACGCACAGGTGAGCGAAGGTCCCGACGAGAACAATGAGATCCATGTCTATCAGGACTATTCCATCGCCGATATGACCGGCAGCAAGGATCACGACACGCAGAAGGACTATGTCATTTCTGAGGAGCAGGCCAGCATTACCGTCTATGACCAGCGTCTGACCACGCCTGAAACTGCCGGACTGACCATCTCCAAGCAGGTCACCACCAATGACGGCGTGGACGTTCCGGACGATACCTTCACCTTCCTGGTGACGGCAAACGGCGCGGCCTATACCGGCACCTACACGGTGGGCGGCGAGACCAAGACCGCCGGCACTGACGGCAGCATCACACTCAAGCACAACGAAACTGCCACCATCAGCGGCATTGACTACGGCACGGCCTTCGTCATCACCGAAAGCGACAAGGACGGCTACACCCTGACGAGCGCAAAGCTGGACGGCACCGATGCTGAGAACGGGATGTCCGTCACCATCGGTGAGGGAGCGGGTGAGAAGGCCACGGCTGCGGCTGTGTTCACCAACCACTACAATACCAACAGCTTCACCATCGACAAGGTGGATGCGGAGAACGCCATGTCCCGTCTGAACGGCGCGGTGTTCACGCTGACCGGTGAGGAGGGCACCTACACCTCTGAGGCCGGCAGCGAAAAGGGAGAGCTCCTCTTCAGCAACATCCCCGAGGGCACCTACACCCTGACAGAGACCACGGCCCCCGCGGATTACGAGAAGACCGACACGACGTGGACGGTGGTCATCACCCAGGATGACGTGACCATCACCGAAAAGACCGATGCCGCCGGCCTGGATCAGATCCTGGCGGGCATCAAGACCTTCTTCCTGGGCGCTGACTGGGGCAGCTATGACGAGACCCATCACATCCTTCAGGTGAAGAACACCCATGAAAAGGCTACCATCTCCATCGGCAAGAACGTCACAGTGGAGGGAAGCGCCGATAACCGCGGTACCTACACCTTTGACATTACCGTAAAGGCGGGCGATACCTACACGGTGGTAGGCTCTGTCGAGGTGAATGCTGCTACGGGTGAGGCAGTGGCTTCCAAGCCTCTGAACACCAACAAGACCTATTATCTGATGGAGGTCAACAGAGCAGCGGGCGTTGCCGAAGAGGACTATGATCTCACCGTTTCCTACACGGATGCGGACGGCAACACGATCGAACCCAACGATCACGGTTATATCCCCGTAACAGTGGGCAGTGGTGTGGAAAATGTCCTTGTGAACTGCACCAACGCCTATACCCGCAAGACCGGTGATCTCCAGATCACCAAGATCGTTGAAGGCCTGGTGGGTGATGAGATGAGCGAGGAGCACAGCTTCACCTTCCAGCTGACCAACGACAAGTACACGGATGAAACCTATTCCATCCCCGTGACAGTGACCGGCAACGGCACGGTGACCATCGGCGACGGTGATCCCGCAGAGGATACCAGCATCAAGGTCAAGACCGGTACCTACACGGTGAGCGAGGTCTCCGCCTCCATCGATAAGCACAGCGGCCCCGAGACCGTTTACGCCTACACGGCAGACGGAAAGCACACGGAGAAGCTGACGGTGGCAGACGGCAAGACCAGCACCATGACGGTCACCAATACTTACGCGTATATCACGCCTCCTCCCGAGGAGCTGGATGGTTCCTTCCAGGGAACCAAGATCTGGGACGATGCCAACAACCAGGACGGCATCCGGCCCGAAAGCATCTGGGTCCAGCTGTTTGACGAGAACAACGAGGCGGTTGGCGACGTGGTGAAGGTGCCTGTCAGCGAGCGGAACGAGCAGGATGCGTTTACCGTTGCCTTTGACGACTACCGCTATGACGCTGAGGAACTTCATGTAAAGGAAGTCGGGTATACCGACGCCGAAGGCGATCATCCCTTCAGTCAGGATCTGACTGCGGTGGAGGGCTATGAGGCACCGGTGTACACCGGCAGCGATACCATCACCAACACCCATGAGCCCGCAGCCATGGAAATCACTGTGGAGAAGCAGTGGGCAAGCAGTGCGGAGGGATTGCAGAGAGCGGTAACGCTGCATCTGCTGGCAAACGGCAAAGAGATCGCCTCCGTGACGCTGGACGGTACGGTGGATGAGACCGAGACCACGGCCTGGAAGGCCAGCTTCGGTACACAGCCGGTGAATGCCGACGGCAAGCCCATTGACTACACCATCACAGAGGATTCCCTGGGCAGCAACTGGGTGTATACGGTCACCGAGAATTACAAGGACGGTGTGGACAGCTTCATCGTGGTCAATGGGTATGACGACGATGATGACGATGATGACGATGATCGCGATCCCACGGATCCGGGCACGGACATCCCCGATGAGAACACGCCGACCACGGACATTCCCGATGAGAATACGCCTACTACCGACATCCCCGACGAGAACACCCCCACCACCGACATCCCCGATGAGCAGACCCCGACGGATGAGTTTGCGGATCCCACCAAGACCGGCGACAACGTGCTGGCTTGGGTCCTGGCCGCGGCCGTTTCCGGTGTTGGCCTGGTGTGGCTGGCAATCGTTGGAAAGAAGCGCAAGGACCACGACGCATAATGTATGCGCATCTGCAAAGGACCCGGGCCAGACGGCCCGGGTCCTTGCGCATTCCAGGAAAAAACGGTATAATACGAGCAGCAAATCTGTAAACCCGGAAGGGGGATGACACGATGAAGCGGAAACTCCGGCGCGGACTGATGGTCCTCCTGGCATTGATTTTTGTCGGGAGTCTGGGAATGGTGATCTACCGTACCATGGAATATAAAGAGGGCGAGGAGATTTATGCGGAGGCGGCAGAGCTGGTGCAGCTGCCGGATCTGAGTGATCTGCCGGACCCTGTGCTGGAAGAGACCGAGGAGACGGAAGAGACGGATGCACCCGTTTATGTGGATCCCTATGCCGATGCGCTGCGCAACATGGATTTTGCTGCTCTGCGGGAAGTGAACAGCGATGTGCTGGGGTGGATTCTCATTCCCAATACCGTGATCTCCTATCCGCTTGTGCAGGGCGACGACAACCAGTACTATCTCAAGCATACCTGGAAAAAGTGGACCAGCGCCGTGGGAGCGATTTTCCTGGAGTATCAGAACAGTCCGGATTTCAGTGATTTCAACACCATCATTTACGGGCACCGGATGAATAACGGCTCCATGTTTGCCTCGCTGAAAAACTATAAGAAGCAAAGCTACTGGGCAGCGCATCCCTATGTGTACATCACGGATGATAACGGCAGCCATAAGTATGAGATCTTTGCCGCCTATGAGGTGTCTACCGCCGGAACCACGTATCAGATCGGCTTTTCCGGGGATGCGTCCAAGCAGGCATTTCTGGACTACTGTTTGGGACAGTCGGTGATCGACACCGGGATCACCCCCACGGTCCATGACAAGATCCTGACGCTGTCTACCTGCACCGGAAACGGACATGCCACCCGGTGGGTCGTCCAGGCCAGACTCAAAGGCGTTGCACCCTCGGATTCGGCAGCGGAAGCTGCGGGATCCCAGGAGGAAACCACGCCTCCGGAAGAGTCGGCGCCTGTGGAGACCACGCCGGAGGAGACGGTGCCTTCCACAGAGCCACCGCAGACACCGACCCAGCCCCAGGATCAAGGTGCCAGTGAGGTTCCATCGGCAGCAGTGGATCCGCAGGAGCCGGTAAACGGTGCGCAGACCCAGGACTCCTCCCAGTCGGCAGGAACTGCACAGGCGCCGCAGGAGACAGAGCAGGCGGAAGAGGCTGGATCCACCGAGGATGCTCCGCCGGAACCTGAAGGGAACGAACAAGAGGAACCGATTTTACCTTCAACAGAAGAAACGGCTTGAATCACTGCCGCGGAGCAACTGCTCCGCGGCGTTTTTTACAGCAAAACGGGGGAACGGTTTACAAGATGGCGGAAACGTGATAAACTGCAAAGAACGTGTTTATGCAACAGGAGGGAGTACCGTGAGCCGTCAGACCGTATTGGCCCTTTTGCGAAAGCAGATGGGGGAGCCTATTTCCGGTGAGGAACTCAGTCAGCGGCTGGGGATCAGCCGCACTGCCGTGTGGAAAGCCATCAATACCCTGCGGCAGGAAGGCTATTCCATTGAGGCCCGTGCCGGTCAGGGATACCGGCTCACAGGGGTCCCGGATGCGCTGACGGAGCCGGAGATCCGCAGCTTCCTCCACCCGGTGGAACGGGTAGGGCGAATGCTTTTTTGCTACGATCAGGTAGATTCGACCAACACCCGGGTCAAGCAGCTGGCGCTGGAAGGCGCCCAGGACGGCACTGTGGTGGTGGCCAACTGCCAGACGGCGGGCCGTGGGCGGATGAACCGGGTATTCCAGTCCCCCCGGGACCAGGGGATCTACCTCACCGCCTTGCTGCGGCCCCAGCTTCCCCCCGATCGGCTGATGATGGTGACCGCCATGGCCGGCGTGGCCGTGTGCGAGGCGGTGGAGCAGGTCTGCGGTGTGCGGCCCGGACTGAAGTGGCCCAATGATCCGGTGCTGAACGGAAAGAAGCTCTGCGGCATTTTGACGGAGCTTTCGCTGGAAGGAGAGTCCGGCCGGCTGCAGTATCTGGCGGTGGGCATTGGCGTGAACGTGGGGCAGCGGGCGGAGGACTTTGCACCGGAAGTGCGGCCGGTGGCCACATCGCTTTTGCAGGAGCTGGGCCATCCGGTGTCCCGTCCTGCGTTGGCGGCTGCCGAGATCGAGGCACTGGACCGGCTGTATGCGGCACTGCTGTCGGGGGATACGGAACCGTATCTTGCGGCCTGCCGCCGGGACTGTGTGAACCTGGGACGCCAGGTACAGCTGCTGCTTCCGGACGGGACCCGTCAGCCGGCGGTGGCGGAGGACCTGGACGAGGACTTTGGACTGGTGGTTCGGATGGCGGACGGAAGCCGCCGGACCGTGCATTCCGGTGAGGTTTCGGTACGGGGGCTGTACGGGTATGTGGAATAAGCCGGCAGGCATGCGGATTTTGCCGCGTGCCTGCCGCTTTGCGGAATGAGAATATGTGGAGACAGGGAGGAATTGGGAGTTGAAAGAGTTGTGGACGCTGTTCTGGACCTTTGCCAAAATGGGTGTGATGACGTTCGGCGGCGGAATGGCGATGCTGCCGATCCTGCAGCGGGAAGTGGTGGATAACAAACACTGGGCAACGGAAGAGGAGCTGGTGGACTATTTTGCCATTGGGCAGTGTACCCCGGGCATCATCGCGGTGAACACGGCAACGTTCATCGGGCAGAAGTACGCAGGGATCGCCGGGGGCATCGTGGCAACGCTGGGGGTGGTGTTCCCGTCCCTGGTCATCATCTCCATCCTGGCGGGACTGATCACCAACTTCTCGGACCTTGCCTGGGTGCAGAACGCTTTCGCGGGCATCCAGGTGTGCGTGTGCGTACTGATCTTCAACGCCGTGGCGAAGCTGCTGAAAAAGTCGGTGGTGGATAAGCGGACAGCGGTGATCTTCGTGCTGGTTCTGCTGGGCGGTGTATTTCTGGACCTCTCGCCGGTGTGGTTCGTGATCGGCGCGGCGCTGGCGGGGATCGTCCTGAAGAATTGGGAGGTGCGGAAAGCATGAGCGTCTATCTGCGTCTATTCTGGGAATTTTTCAAAACGGGATTGTTTGCGGTGGGCGGCGGAATGGCCACGCTGCCGTTCCTCCATGACATCGGAGAGAGCACAGGATGGTACACCCAGGCGGATCTGATGAACATGCTGGCGGTGTCGGAGTCCACGCCGGGTCCTATCGGCATCAACATGGCGACCTACGTGGGATTCACAGTGGGCAGCAGCCATGGCGGGACGGCAGGCGCCATCCTGGGCGCATTGGTGGCGACGCTGGGCGAGGTGACGCCGTCCATCGTGGTGATTTTGATCGTGGCGGCGATGCTCAAGAAGTTCCGGGACAGCCGGTATGTGAACAACGCCTTCTACGGATTGCGTCCGGCGTCCACGGGACTGATCGGCGCGGCCTGCGTGGCGGTGGTGCTGGAGGTGCTGACCCATGTGGTGTCTCTGGGGACCAGCGAGGGGGGCATCGTGAACCACTATGCCCTGGAGGGGAGTCTTTTCAACGGGCAGGGGCTGGTGCTGGCGGCAGTGCTGCTGGTGCTGACCAACTGGGTCAAGCCCACGAAAAACCTGCATCCCATCGTATTCATTGCCTTTGCTGCCGTGGTGGGCGTGGTATTCCGGTTTGCCGGGGCGTAGGGGGTTGCATGCAGGGACCCGGTTGCGGTATACTCATTCATAGCGGGGAGCCGGCGCGCCGCGCCGGCTCCCTTTTTGATTTGGAAAGGAGCGGCCGATATGGCAGTATTGGATCAACTGGAACCGCAGAGCGTGTTCCGTTTTTTTGAGGAGCTCTCTGCGATCCCCCACGGTTCCGGCAACACCGGAGCCATCAGCGACTGGTGCGTTGCGTTTGCCCGGGAACGGGGACTGGAGGTCCATCAGGACGAACTGCACAACGTCATCATCATCAAGGAGGCCACGCCGGGGCACGAGGCGGCGGAGCCCCTGATTCTCCAGGGGCACCTGGACATGGTGTGCGAAAAGACGGCGGACTGTGCCAAGGATATGAGCCGCGAGGGTCTTGATCTGGTGGTGGACGGTGACACCGTCTACGCCAAGGGAACCACCCTGGGCGGCGACGACGGCATCGCTGTGGCCATCGCCCTGGCACTGCTGGACGATGACAGCCTGGTCCATCCCCGTCTGGAGGCGGTATTCACCACGGAAGAAGAGGTGGGTATGGACGGCGTACGGGGGCTGGACGTCTCCCCGCTGAAGGGCAGAACGCTGCTGAACCTGGACTCTGAGGCGGAGGGCGTGTTCACCGTTAGCTGCGCCGGCGGCAGCCGGGCGGCCTGTGTGCTGCCTGTGACAAGAGCGCCCTATGACGGCGCCTGCCTGCGGGTGGCGGTCAGTGGCCTGACCGGCGGCCATTCCGGCTCTGAGATCAACAAGGGCCGGGCCAATGCGGACATGCTGCTGGGCCGTTTGCTGGAGGCGGCTGCCGCAGCTGGGGAACTGCGTCTGGTGCATGCCCAGGGCGGATTGAAAGACAATGCCATCCCCGTGGCCGCCGAAGCGGTAATAGCGGTGGCGGATGCCGGTGCCGCCCGTGCTGCCATGGAGCAGCTGGGTGAGGCGCTGAAGCGGGAATACCACGTCACGGAGCCGGGCCTTACCGTTGTTATCACAGATGCGGCGGCAGAGGAAGTGCCCATGGACCAGGCGTCCACGGACCGGGCACTGTGCCTGCTCAGCTGCGCGCCCAACGGCATCCAGGCCATGAGCATGGATCTGCCGGGGCTGGTGCAGACCTCGCTGAACCTGGGAATTTTGCAGACGGAGACCGCTTCCATGACGGCTACCTTCTGTGTCCGCAGCTCGGTTTCCAGCCAGAAGGAGATGCTCCACAGCAGATTGAAGCGTCTTGCAGAGCAGCTGGGCGGAGAGCTGCGGGTCACCGGTGACTATCCGGCCTGGGAATACCGGGCGGATTCTCCCCTGCGGGAGAGAATGGTGGAGCTGTTCCGGGAGCAGTACGGCAAGGAGCCTCAGGTGGAGGCCATCCACGCCGGTCTGGAGTGCGGCATCCTGGCAGGCAAGCTGCCGGGGCTGGACTGCGTGTCCATTGGTCCGGATCTGACGGAGATCCACACGCCCCGGGAGCGGATGCACATTGCGTCCGTGCAGCGGGTGTGGCGGTTCGTGACGGAACTGGTTCGCCGGTCCGCGTAATGGAAATTGAAAAGCAGGCGGGAAAACGGTAAGCCCGTTTCCCGCCTGCTTTGTTTCTGCCGATTTTCAACTGGGGCATTGCCGGTCTCAGGCGGACGCATCATTTGGCGGAGACATTTTTCCCAGCCGAAGGCCGATCCAAAGCCCGCTGATGCCGTCACAGAGCAAACAGATGCCCACGATGCGCACAGCGGTCAAAAATGCAGGAATGGCAAGGAACAACAGCAGCAGGCCCAATGCCGCAGAAGCAGCGCCTGCAAGGGCTGCTGCGGACCAGCGGCGGTCATTGACGCGGCGGAGGACCAGCGCATCCCCCAAATTGCTGATGCCGTGGATGCAAAGAAGAATACCGATCAGTTTTGGAATCAGTGCGGCGGCCAGAAGGGGGCGGAATAAAAGCCACAGCCCGACGACTGCCAGGATGACACCGGAACCCAGCCGAAGCGCTGTGTAGAGTGTGCCGTCCCGGTTGGGAAGGGCCGCAGCCAGATTTCCTGCGCCGCAGAGCAGCAGCACTGCCCCCAGGGCGAGGCAGACCGCCCGGGCGGAGGGGGCCGGCCAAAGCAGCAGCGCGGCTCCCAGCAGACCCCAGAGTCCGTTGGAGAGCAGGGTGTTGAGACGGATTTTTTTCAGCAGTGCGCGCATGAAATAGACCTCCTGTGTCAGGATGCCCTTAGTATGTGCCGATTTGTCCATTCAAAAAGCTTGCATTTTTGTTTCAGCTATGGTATCATCCAAAATTGAAAATCATTCTCAAATTCAAAGGAGGACTTATTTTGAAGCGATGGATCGCCGCACTGCTGTGCGGATTGCTGGTATTGGGACTGACGGCCTGCGGACAGAGCGCGGAGCAGGAGGATGACGGAAAGCTGCATGTTGTGACCACGATTTTTCCGGCCTATGATTTTGCCCGGGCGGCAGGGGGAGACGATGCGGATGTAACGCTGCTGCTGCCGCCGGGGGCGGAGAGCCATTCCTACGAACCTACACCGGCGGATATTCTGGCGGTGCAGGAGTGTGACCTCTTCATTTACCTGGGCGGGGAGTCCGACGCCTGGGTAGATACCATTCTGGACTCCGTGGAGCGGACAGGGGCCACGCTGCGGATGGTGGACTGTGTGGAGCTTTTGGAGGAAGAGACCGTGGAGGGGATGCAGGAAGAACCCGGCCATGACCATGAGGACCACGACCTGGGCGAGGTGAAGGAGATCGACGAGCATGTCTGGACCTCCCCAGTCAACGCCGCGGCCATCACCCGGACTATCGGAGACACGCTGGCGGAGCTGGACCCGGCCCGCGGGGAGGCGTATCAGGAGCGTGCCGAGGCGTATGCCGGGGAGATCGATCAGCTGGATCAGGACTTCCGGGACTTTTTTGCAATGGCTCCCCGTAAAACCATCGTCTTCGGAGACCGGTTCCCCATCCGGTATTTTGCGGAGGAATACGATCTGGACTATTATGCGGCTTTCCCAGGGTGCAGTACCCAGACGGAGCCCTCGGCGGCCACCATCGCCTTTTTGACGGAGAAGGTGGAGACGGAGCAGATCCCTACGGTGTGGTATATCGAGTTTTCCAACCATCTGGTGGCGGACAGCATCGCAGAGGCCGCCGGGGCGAAAACGGCGCTCTTCCACTCCTGCCACAATATCTCCCAGGACGATCTGGATGCCGGTGCCACGTATGTGTCGCTGATGCAGGAAAATCTGGAGCGGCTGCGGGAAAATCTGTAAGTCCTGAGGACAGAATGTGAAAAAAACCTCCGCCTGCTGTACGGCAGCCAAAGCGTACAGCGGGCGGAGGCTATTTGTTTGCGGGCGGGCGTGTCCGTCGGGGGCGGCGCAGAAGAACCAGCATCACGGTGCCGCCCAGCCACACTGCCAGGATGTCCCGGGGGTCCGACACCGACCGGGGCAGATAGAGGGGCGTCACATACTCCCAGAAGAGGCCGCAGCCCAGAAGATACCCCCATGCCGGACCCAGCCGCAGGGGCGGGCGGCCGGAGAGCTCCAGCAAAAGCACCAGCAGACACAGCATCCACGCCCCGGCCAGGGCGTCCGCTCCGTGCCAGGCCAGGAGACGGCTGCCGGTGAGGGGGACGAGGCAGAAGCGGTTGAGTCCGTACAGGGCCAGGAGGATGCCCATGGAGACAAGACAGCGTCTGCGCATCAGAAGAGGGAGAGGATCAGCAGCGCCACGATGACGGCCCCCACCACGCCCCAGAAGCCGATGCCGCTTTTCGGAGGGGAGGCGGGCAGTTCCATGGCGCTGGCCTTGGTGCGCAGCGTGTCCTCCGACTCGCCGCAGTCCTCCACGATGCGGATGCTGAAGAGCTGGCGGCGGATGTGGGAGGCGATCCACTGGGCGGCGGTATCGGTGAGCCCGCGACGCAGCAGCAGCCGGGTACCGTAATTGTCCTCCTTCATCTGCTGGACAAAGGCGGCGGCGTCCGTCTTGGAAAAGCCGCAGTAGCGGACCAGATCCTCCTCGGCCAGCTGGCTGCCGGACCAGGAGAGGTTCGAGACCAGAATGGCGTACTGCGGCCCGCGGGGCGGCTGTTCCGGCTTGGGGTAGCCGCAGGCGGGGCAGATGGAGCCGGGGACCTCCCGCCCGCAGCAAGGGCAGGTGTCGGGCGGCGTATAGGCTTCAGGGCCGCTGGAGGCCTCATTTTTGCCCAGCAGCAGATAGTCGGCGGAGATGTGCAGCACTTCGCACAGCCGGGCCGCCATCAGCACGTCGGGAGTGGCTTGGCCGGATTCCCATTTGCTCACGGCCTGCCGGGTGACGTCCAGCCGCTCGCCCAGCTGCTCCTGGCTGAGGCCGGCGGCCTTTCGGGCGGCGGCAAGTCGATCGTTCCATTCCATAGGCATGTCCTCCTTTTCTGCTTCCATCATACCGGATGGATCCCTCATCTGACAAGGGACGATCCATGGAAATTTGTCAACGGAGAGTTGACACGGCTGGATTTGCAGGGCTTCCGGCGGGGTGGAGGGAAATTTTCCGGCCGCCGCTTGACACACCGAACAAATCCTGCTAGTATACTGGGGTAAGTGAATAGCGTGTTGATCGGGAAGAGTATCGATCCACCCAAAGGACAGAGAGGGCGCGTCACCGGCTGCAAGCGTGCCTACGGCGGAGATCGGGAAGTGCGCCCGGGAGCGCGGGGGATGTGGAAGCCCTCCGTCTGGCCAGCGTCAACGG